>Ga0209737_10000241_pt1 | contig 49357 bp, 71 predicted proteins | sample TergutCu122P3_FD_187284 | JGI IMG/M metagenome (GOLD analysis project Ga0209737, IMG submission 187284) | Cubitermes ugandensis P3 segment gut microbial communities from Kakamega Forest, Kenya - Cu122 P3 (SPAdes) (version 2) | ecosystem: Host-associated > Arthropoda: Insects > Digestive system... | reverse complement strand
AATCCCTTGATAGCAGACAATTCCTGCTTCAATGAAGCGTTCTCGCGGGAAAGAGTATCATAGTCACTCAGGATTTCCTTCTTCTTCGTGTTGCATATTCCTATGCACTGCCCGTTGATGTTATCGATGATTCGGCCTTCATCATCAATCCTGAATGCAAAACTCCCGCTTGAGTAGTAAAGTTGCTCGTTTCCGCTCACATGTCTACGCCTCCTTTTTATCCTCCTTCTTTACCTCTGCTCCAGTAGTTTTCTCAAACTTGGCAACAACCGCATCAAGTGCTCTCGGACCTAACCAGCCAGCAACACCACAAACCAACCCGGTCATGTTCCCCGAAAGCCCCATCTCGTTTGCCAAGAACAAGAACATCGCACCTGCAAAAGCTGAGATGAATATCTCACTAAGCACTCGTCCGGTCTTCATTCGCTTCCTATCCTTGATGCTCAGAACCCTGGCCATTCCACCGGCCGATGCGACGAGGATGTTGACGATAAAATCCCAGACCTTATGAGCATCGAACATGTTAGTCACCCTCTTCTTCATCACGCCATTTTGTTGGCCCTGCTCTTAAATCATATATGTAACCAAGTCGCGTTATCATCAGCACTAGCCACAGAGTCAACAAAAATACAATAGTCGTCTCCATGATTGGCACGTACGAAGCAAGATTGCTTACTTGGTGAATAATACTATGCTTTGAGACTCCACCGAGAATCAAATATTGCATGGACTTCTCAAAGTGCGATGGCGTCCAATGAAAGTGTACATATAAATCAAATGGCCCAGGCTGATTCACGGGACTCCAGTTGATAACGACATTCCCTTTCAAATTGTTCTCTACAGCCTCAATCAGCTCTGGATAATCGAATGGTTCAAATGGTTCTGTCTCGTAATACCTCATTGTGAGCAATCTGAACTCACCGGTCTCCCTTGAGTACACCGCAGCATAAACCTGATAATATTGATCAAGCATTTCTACGGTGTCAATTAAGCTCCTCTCATATTGCTCACGTGTTTCGACTGTTGCCCACTCTACTCCTCTAGCGATCAAATCAACGATTGCATCAACTTCCATAATCTTCTCCTGAAGCATTACGTTGTTGATTTCATCGACTATCACATTATTAAGCATTGATGAGCAAATAAGAATGACAATTGGAAGCAGCAGCAGATATTTCCACTTCCGATCATTCAATAAACACCACCGATGTTTCTTCCTAGCCATTTCCTTTCCCTCGCTTCCAATGATGCCAAAACTCCGGTCTTGTTTCCGGGTCCCAGTCTGGATGTCGTTCTGAGCTATAAGGATTCACACATGTGACAGGACATCCCTTCCATAATACCGTACTACCATTGATGTAGGCTTTTCCTTTTTGCCACTCATCAAGCTCATCCTTGACAAGGAACAACGCCTCAACATCACCTCTTTCGATGATGAAAGGAACGATCATGTCAGTCAAGTATCTCTGCTTGATATAGAAAGCTCGTTCCTTTTCATATCGCATTACCCACCGCCACCCAACATCTGATCGATTCGATCGTTTGCTTGTTGTGCAAGCTGAAGCGCCTCTTCGGCTACAGAATTGTCAAGTGTAAATGAAGCACCAGTGATGTCAAGAGCAGCGACATTCGTTACACGCTGCCAGAACTCATCATCGGAGTCAGGGTCCACTCCTTGTACAGGCTTCTTCGATACGAATGTGTCCGGTCCGAATAGCACAAACTCAAACACATCATATTCATGAAGAGGATCATACTCCCCAGCAAATCCAGGGAGTATAATGCCAATCATTGTCTTTGCCATCGTTATTCACCCCGCTTAGAAACCTGACCAACGGTCTCTTCTTCAATAGCTTGCAAAGCTCCTTGTCTGACAGCACCGGAGTCACTAACCTCCATTTGCTCAGTCACACGAAAGACCTGATCGCCATCACGAACAACAGACCCAGCATTGTATTGACGACCAATCTCCAATTCAGGCCAGATGTCAGCAACTTCGAGAAGTTGATCATCGTCCATGATTGCAGCCACACGATTTCTGACCTCATCAAGCCTATCACGAAGAAGTTCACGCTCGTCCTTAGCAAGAAGAATCAGCTGATTGGCATACAACTCACCGTAACCCTCATACACACAATCTTGCTCAGGAGCTTCAACTTCACCTGTCGTCAGAGCATTGATTTGTTCGTTAGTGAATAGACCATTGGTCATAATGATGAAAGCACGACGAGATGATCCGTCCTCCATCATGATATCACCCAAGTGCGCCGAAACAACATCCACTTCGATACCGTTTGCTTTCAACTTCATCATTCCTCAAGCCCCCCCTCGGTTCCGCTCTCCTCGACCCGAATGAACATGTAACACACAATCGATGGTTGAATGTTACTATGAGCTTGGCCAATTGTCCCTGTTTGTCCAAGGACAGTGGAAGCATTCGTAGTCGAAGTCGTGCCAGTGTTAGATCCACGACATACAAAGTTGCCTGTGTTGCCAAATGCAGTCGCAGTGTCACGTAGACCAATAGGATGGAGATGCGACGGAAGATGATTAGCACCCAATGTAACAGTCTCAGCACCAACAAGTGCACCAGGCACTGTGAATGAGCCAGCACCAATCCCGACAGGACACCTTCCAGCTCCCCATGGTTCCCATTGCCCAAAGCCAAGAATATCACGTGGATTCGTCTCATCCAATTGAAGACGAATTGTCCCGATCGGCATTGAGTCGTCCAGGTTCTGCGTGATCGTCTCCTGAACAACCTTCGCAATGTAGTCACCTAAGACGCCACCGTCTCCGTCACCAATCGCAGCAAGAGTCGTTTCGGGGAAGAAAGCTCCCTCCACGTCCTTAAGCCGAATGATACGCTCGTTTCCTTGACCTTCCATTTTTCTTCCCCCTATCCAATTCGTTTCCACATAAAGCACGTAACATACGGCTGAATGTTATTGTGAGGCTGATCTGTTGGACTGATAGCTACGCTGCTAGAATTGCACATTATATCCCCGCGTAATGTGTAATTTGTTCCACCTGTGAAAGTGGCAGCTCTGTATTCTGTCGCCACAGTGTTTGGAGTCGTCGTAGATGAATGCCTGAGATATGTAAGATGATAATGCTGTGCCATTTCATTGATTGAAAGTCGATGCACCTTTGCTCCACCCTTTTGCTCAACTTCTTTAAACTCAGCATCAAATTGATTCACACCAACAGGCACACGACCAGCTCCCCAGCGAGTCCATTTCCCACCAAGTTTGTGTCGCGGATTCTGGCTATCAACAGACATGTAAATTGAACCAATAGGCCATACAATGTCAACCATCATCCGCTGAAGCATCTGAATCGTATTTCCATCAAGACGATCGGCATCAATGCTGTCTCTGTATACTCGCTCGCCTTCATTCTCTGTGAGCACAGCATCTTCATCAGACAGTACAACATCCACGTCATCAGGACGCACAACCTTGCTTGTATCATCTGCCAGATAGCCATTCTCTCCGAACATAGCTTTCTGACCAAGAGTATATAAGCCTTCTTCCTGCGGAATGTCATTCAAGACAACGTCGTAGTTTCCATCGATCGCTTCAAGCTCATTGAACGTTGGAGGTGGTGGAATCTCAAAATCTCCAAACCGACCAATATTCACCCACGCTTGCTCATCAACATCCCAGATCCAAACAACATTTTCTTTCTCTGTTCCGATAGACCACGCATCACCAAGAACTCCGACTGGGTGCTCTTGGATAAGCTCCTGAATTGTTGCTTTCAATCCACGAATGATAAAGTTACGACCATCAGTTCCATCCACCCCGTCTGCTCCGTCGACACCATCTATTCCATCCCTTCCAGCAGGACCAGGATCTCCCTGACGACCATCAGGGCCTTCAGGGCCAGGCGGTCCAGCAGGAATATTCTCAGGTACTTCTGGCTCAACAGGATAAAAGATATCTGTACGTGTATATTCGACATACAAGCGAAGAAATGAGTTATTCAATCTTGCCTGCAGATTCGCATTACCAATGACTACGAACAAACGAATATTGTTGCCGGTGTCAATGTCGACCTGAGCAAGATTCACAACTGTTCCATTGATACCCAAGAACGGAAAAGTCGTCACAACATTCGTCGTGTCAAGAAGCTCACCATACGAATTGATGATCTTTCTAAACGTCCCAAGGCCATCAATGATCTTACCGTATTGGACAGGGAACGTTCCTGTTGGAATGTCATCCATGACAATGTCATACACACGGCAAAACACAGGGCTCGAATCAATCCACATCTTCTGTCTATACACACCATCTTTAAAGATCATGACAGGCTTCTCAGCAAAACTGTAGTCATCACCAAGATCGTATATTAGACCAGGATCTCCTTTGATCCCTTGTCTACCTGGCTGCCCCTCCGGCACTGTCAAATTGTACCGCCGATCTCCAGGATTGCTTCCAGCGGCATCAACAACAAAAGCAGGAGAACCAGCAGATCCGGTGATTGTATTCAGAATCTCAAATGTTGCAGCTTGCCCCTGCGGTCCTGGTTCACCTTGCTCGCCTTGCGGTCCAGAAGAAATATGAAGAATATACCGGCGATGCTGCTCCGTGCTATCTTCTGCTTCCTCCGCGAAAGGTTCTTCACCCTCACCAAGCATGATGATCTCTACAAGTTCAAAAGTAGCGGCTTCTCCTTGCGGTCCCTCCGGGCCTTCTTCTCCCTGTTGCCCTTCTGGCCCTTCCGGTCCAATTTCTCCCCGCTCCCCTTGAGGACCTTCGCCACCTTGCTCTCCCTTTTCTCCTTGAGCGCCTTGCAGCTGGCCTTGATCTTCCCAAGTCAAAGAAACTCCATCCCATAGATACAGATTGAAAGGAGCTTCTGTACCGACATTGTAAATATCACCGACCTGCGGATTCATTACACCATTCAAAAGATCATTAACTGTCGCAAACGTACCACGGATATTCAAGCCAGTTCCGGTTGGCCCACGAGGGCCTGTTGCTCCAGTCTGTCCTGTACTTCCTTGTGGTCCTACAATCGACTTAGCAATCACTGACCAATGCTCTCCATTTACGGATGGTGGTATTCCGTATGAAGGGCGAGTCGCAATCCAAGAGTCATTCTGATACATGACGACTTCAAAGATCGTATATGCTCTGGTTAGACTATAATCACCAACAAACCCAGGGACAATCGGGCCAAGAGAAACACGAATCGTATCAGCCATTGATTTCCACCTCCAGCTGTCTCGTATCGTAATTGATGCTGAACTGAGGACCATTATACTCGTCTGGTATTACGATATATAAAGCCCTTCCTTCCAGCTCAAAACTAGCAAACATCACATTGCCCTTTTCTCCTTTTGGCCCAGGAGCCCCTTCAGCCCCATCTAATCCAGGAGGACCTTCTATACCGAGAGCATTCACACCGCTGTCAATGTATTGTGCAGAGTCCCTATCATAGAGCATCCATGTGCCTGTATCTGGATTTATATAAGGTAGAAATACCTCCATGCCGTCAATCATGTTCTGAATGTCACCGATTTGATCAAGCATATTGGCAATACGCTCAAGAGCATCTTCCATGTAAGAGAGACCAGGATCAGGCACGGGAGTTCCAGGTGCATCATGCGGCCAGAAAGTCTTGTATACGGTGAGGATTCCAGTATGAGTCCGCCATATGAAGTTCTCGCCTAAAAAGCATAACAGACGGACTTGAATATCTCCACCGAACTTCACAGCTACAGGATTCACAATCCATTGGAAAGTGATCGTTTCTTCTTCCACAGTCAGAGCATCAAGAGGAACTCCGATGATATCATACTGAGGAGTCCCTGGATTAGCATTTATTAGCTCAATGAACCAAGCTTTGCCATCATTTAGATCAAACTCAGTACTATAACGATCAACAATGAAAGTCACAGCTTCAGAGAATCTGTCTCCAGCAACGCCTAGTTCTTTGACAATATTCGGTATGATCAGCCGTCTCTCCTTTACGTAGATAGGAGGCTTGACAGCATCTTGCTGACTCAACATCGTTTGAATATCTCCAGCAGAGTAACCAGCAGCAGCAATGACAGAGAAGTTGGCTATAGTCTCATCATCTACCGGTATTACCGTATGCGGATTCTTACGCCGAATCTCAAAGCCATCGTTAACCACTCTGAGTTTCATCTCGTTCGTAATAGCATCACGCTCAGGATTGGTCAGATAGACAGTAGCAGCTCCAGCAATAAGCATAATAGGAGCAATACAGAAGCTCTCGCCTAGCTCAGAATCATACTGCAGAATACAGTTGAACTCTGCTCCGTTCTGACTGAATACAGCAATAACTTCTGACATCTCTGACCATGGCTCAGACAGCACAAAGCCCACCTTATCCATCCCGCTCCAAGCGGCAATCTTTGGTGGTCTCCGTCCGTATAGTCTAAGTTCGTTTCCGATAGCCTTATAGTGTGCCATTCTCTCCACCACCCTGCTCATAGATCGTACGCAGTATATGCGCGATATTGGTCAGTTGCATTGGATTGACCACCGGTGCTCCCTTACACATACCATACAATGGACATACATGATCTATGCTAGAGCACCTTCCATATTCATCGCAAAGATCAACCCACATTTTGATTCCGCATGAGAAGGTTGGCTGCTGTTGACCGATGTTCTTGTCCACGACGATACAATGAATCGTGTCCAGCATACCGAACATCAATTGCATAATGTTTGCTGGCATCGCCGTCGGATCTTCTTGCTCTTCAGGAACTTCCCATTGAAGCGTTGCGTCGTTCAATGCTTTCTCATTCATCTGAACAAGCCTCGGATCATCATGCCGAATTACCCATGAACCAGAGACTTTTGGCCCATTATCGATGTAAGCTCCTGAGCCAGTCGAAAGTACGTCACCATTCTCATTCACATAACGCACTCGCACTGATTGATGTCCCTTTGGTTGTTCGTCAACAGCAGTCTTCCACATTCAGATCAACCTTCCTGATTTCTGGCTTCAAGCACCGCGATATGGTGCTCAAGCTCTTCATCGCTCAAATAGGAAACGGGACAATAGGCAATCATACGATCAAGCGTGATGTAGCGATCCTTAATTGACTTGGATTGCTTGTTCCTGAACGAATCGCCATAATTCGCTCCGACACCATGCCCAATCGATCCGTTTGGCATGCGCCAGAAGCCAGTAACGTCCTTGTTGATCGGCGGCTCATGAAACACAAGCTCATGAAAGTTGGCCGAATCAGGAAGCTCATGCTCCGTCACTTGTTCACCGGTGAAAACCTCGTCGTCCTCGTCAATCGGTTGCTGAATCTGCCTATTCTTAGCCATTGCGATTCTCCTCTCAGAATTTTCATTTCTTCCGTGGTGTAAGCACGGCTTGAACCTTCATCTTTCCGGTGCTCTTCGACTTACCAATCACAGCTTTCTTTCCATGACCAATTGGGACAGTTCTCATACTCCCTTTGACAAAGCTGCTTGGAGCCGCTTTCCTTGTTCTAACATAATTCTTCGTCACTCGACTGCTACCAATTTTTGATTGAGCTCTCGTAACAGGCACTATTCATCATCCTCTTCGTCCTGCTGTTTCCTGCGTTTTGCTCGAGTGATCATGATGTTGATATCGCCTTCACCATCTTCCAGACGATCAATCTCACCCATAATTTCACGAATCTCATGCAAAGCATTCACATTACCTTCTGCAGCCTTTCGAATCAATCCAACAGAGACAAGCATTCGATAAGTCAATTCTCTCGCGTCGATACCAAGCTCTGCCATTTTCTCGATTGTTTCTCTGTCCAAGACCTGCATATCCAACAATGCTGCAATACACTTCTTCAATGAAGCTTGCTCACGCCTTGCAATCCCCGAATTGATACCACCTTTACTGCGAATCGCAAACGCTTCTTCTGGTGGAAGTTCATTAATCCCTCTGAGTCCACGTTGGCTCTTTGGCCTTTTCTTTTGCTTCTCCTGCTTTACCTGCGTATTTGGCTTCTCTGAGCTTTTACGTTCGCTCAGCATGCCTTGTCTAAGCGACACTTTGCTCAGCTCCCTCCACTTGTGTGGTACTTCATAATACACGAAAAGCCGGCTTTCGCCAGCTGATCGTGCTCGTTATGTTATGTCGATGGACGATCAAATTCGTTTTACAGCTTTAACTTTAGCTGGATTTCAAACTCTGTCATCCCAAAGACCTCTCCCAAGATCTTTTCTGTGCCGAGAATCTTGCCTCTCAGAACTTCCCTCCAAGGACAGCTATCGTCAAGCTTTGCCATCTCAACCAAGTACTTCCTAAGGATCCCGATAATCTGATCTCTCTGCTCGTGCATTTTCTTCCTCCTACCACTTAATGTGCATGAATTTCCGATCCTGAGATAATTATATCACAAAACTCACAAAAAGTAAACCTTTTCTTGAATTCATTTGTTACAATTCCATTAAATTTAGTGAACCTTCGAACCTCTAGAATCCTCTCTGAGGCCCCTCAACCTTTCGGCCTTGGTAACCTATTACCGGAGACTTTCAAGTGGCCATCCTAGCCATCCTGAACCTTTTAGATGATGGAGAGCCAATGGCCATATTGGCCTATATTGATGGCCACGAAACTTGGTACAAGTATACAAAATTGCTCCCATATACTTGTACCATATTACCTTATCTCAAGAACCCTAACGGAGCAAGCGGCTGCAAGTTCTGAACATGCTCTCCTGTCCTTTCATCAAAGACCCTGTACGCATATGAGAATCCTTCTGCTTTGTCTGAGTTGTAGTCTTTCGACAGCTTCCCATTCCACTTATCCTGCAGCATTATGAATTCATGCGTGTAAAATGTCTCCGTGTCGAAGAAATAAATGATGCCGCCTTCTTCTTTTCTCCTCATATTCTTTGTACGCTTCTTTGGCTCACCTATCACCACCACGATTCCGATATTCAAACACCCAAGATCGTTCAATTCCGTTGATGTCAATTTCTTGATTGTCTCATTCGCGATTTTCATTCCTATATCCTCCTTCGACTTGATGTCCTTGGATAAAGGGGGAGGAGGACCCTCCCCCATTTTCGTCTTAACCTTGGTACTCCAGCCAGAGTCCATATTTGATGCCATATGGCAGGTGCTCCACTTCCGACTGAACCACGGTCCATCCTGCCTCTATCATCCCCACCAACATTGGCATTAAGGCTGTGCTGTCTTCGTTGATCAGAATCCAGGTGGTGAGCTCCTTAACCTCTCCTAGGAACTCCTCCAAGTTAGTCATGATCAGTCCCATCGGCGCCATCTTCTCGATGTTCACGTAGTCGAATCCGTTGTCCTCGTCCGTCCTGAGCATTCCTTTGACCAAGTTCGTGATGTTTGCCATTTCCTGTTCCTCCTTGCCTTATTGACTTCGAGTTTTTCGGCCACCCTCGACCTGATTCTATTATATCACACAACTCAGCGAATGTACATAGTTTTTTGCAAATTTCTCAAAAGAATTTTTACAAACTGCTTTCACTCGAGTTGTTCCCGAGGATTTCTACTTTCGAACCAGGAATTGAGATGACTCGTCCTTCCTTGAAGACTTCAAAATTGGAGCCAGCTGAAATGCCATACAGAACTTTTCCTGACTTGATTGACTTGAGCTTAAACAGGTAACGAAGTCTTGTCGGATCGACACTATATCGAAGCGAGCTGTATTTCTTTCCGCAGTTCCGGCATTGACCTTCCTCGGTGCATTTGATCAAAGTAATATTTTTGATCCTGGAATAGAAGACCACTGATCCACACTTGCACTTCTCAAAATGCATCATGAAACCTGACTTGTAAATGTCCTCCATCCCAATCAGATTCATCGGCATGTCTTCCATGGTAAGTCTATAGAATCCATCCGCCAAAGTCACCTCTGATGAAGGCACACGTTTCTCTTTCCCAGGTTTGATTAGCAGAATCCAATCCTTGTCAAGTACGATGGCTGCCTGCCGTTTTCCTCTCCATGAGGCAGCCACCGGCCTTGCAAACATATTCCAGAATCCTTGAAACTTGTAGCCAGGCATTTGCAGGCTATTGTACCGATATGCTTTCCCCCTCCACTCACGACCACAAGCATAACACCGGAAACTCAACCAGCATTGCCCTTCATTATCATGTTCTGATATCGCGTAATTCACGGTCATCTCACCACAATCCTTACATTTCTTTAAGAACAGATTGCTAGATCCGAATGCCGTTTCAAACACAGACTTTGTTGCCATTCTTCCACCTCACCACATTTTCAGTTGCTCATGTTCAGATTGCTGAGGCTTTTGCTTTGTCATTAACTCTGCGAGCTGACCTTTGTATTGCTTCAAAACCGTCGACAGCCGACCGAGCTGAAAGTCCGGAACAAACCATTCAATCTTGCGGTGCAGCTTTCTGGCTCTCAAGTATTGATTGTACATCTTCGTCAAATACGGATTGTGCGATGCACTTGCCTTTCCCTTTTCCACCATGACCTTCAGACATTTCATGATGAAATACGTATCGCCATCGACAATCCTTTGCTCAATGATTCGTGCCTCCGTTGCAAGCCTTGAATGATATGACAATTCCTACACCTCCAATGGAATGATGTCATCAAACACAACCGGAATATTGTGTTTCACAACATCAAGCAATGGAATGGTCACTTCCAACATCTGAGGATGAGGTTTTCCATTTGTACCGGCTGCACGAAGTTTGAAGAAGTGACGCCATTCACGGAGATTGCATGTCATGAAAACCTCGGTTTTCAAGCTATTTGGAAGCACAGATCTTGCCTGCTGAGCCGTATATCCAAGGCTTATCATTCCGTGATAGCTAATCTCAGCTCTTTCCATAGATAATAACCATTGATAATAGCCAAGATCATTCCTTAATTGGCTTGTGATATCTGGCTCATCCGGAAACCATAAAGGCTTGATGAACGTCACTTTTCCATCAAACTTGTCGCCAGCATAGTTGCAAAACCGCGTAGACTCCTGACTGAAGCTGGCAATACGATGACGAACCAGCTCATGCGATACACCTCTGTCCACAAAAAACAACACAGAGAAGCTGGCATGCTCAAGCATTGTTTCATGCCCCTTCTCAATTGCGTACGTCTTTATAAACTTCTCCGCACTCCCTGGCTCAATCTTGTGTTCTGATTTGTAACATATGCGGCCACATCTCTCAACATGTTCCAGCATCTTGATCCCTTCCACTGGAAAGACCGGTACGGCATGCGCCTTTAGTATTCTCATCTGATCCTCCTATAAATGAAGGGCCGGAGAAGCAAGCATTTGGATTCTGCAATCCCTTCTCCGGCCCTAGTCTTCAGCCGGCCATGGCCCGAACCGGCTTAGAAGTCGTCGTCTTCGTCGTCATCCTCATCATCTGCCGGCTTACGCTTCGCCTTGGCAGGCGGGCCCTTTTTCGCAGGCGCCTTCTTCTTCACTGGCGCTACGACCTCATCGTCTTCATCCTCATCGTCTTCATCCTCGTCCTCATCGGCGGGACGCTTTTTGGCGGGCGCCTTTTTCGCCGGCGCGGCCTTCACAGCAGGAGCCTTTTTGGCAGGCTTGGTCTCTTCCACTTCGTCTTCGGCCTCATCCTCGTTGCGCTCGCCGCGCAGCTGAGACTCGATCTTCCGGACCGTCACGTAGTCCGGCAGCGCGTTAATGATCTCTTCCGGGGTCGCCGTCACAAACAGAGGGAACCGACGGCCAATGTCGATACGGGCATCCACGTCTCCGCTCCGCAGAGCTTCCATTGCTTCACCGGGCTTCCAATTCTTTGCCATTTCTAGGTACCTTCTTTCTTCAGATATTTTTGGGCTGTATAGCTTCAGGGTTGCGTGTCCTGGGCTAACCTTGGGATGGGGAGGAGGAGCCATGATCCCCTCCTCCCGGTCAAGTAGGCCGCTTATTCGCCATCGCTGGCGAGGAAAGCCTCGAGCATGCTCTTCGTCTCATAGAGCTCAACAAGTTTGTTTGTATATTTGGTAACAGTGTCCGCGCCCTGCTGGATGAAAACCGCGTTCCCAATCGCGTTGCCTGCTTCAATGTTCCGTATGATCTGTTTCTGAGCCTGCTCGATGTTCTTCTCAGCGTCCTCGATTTTCCACCCGTTCTGCTGGAGCGCCATTTCCACTTTCTGCCTCATTGTCATGGTGTTTTCCTCCTTGGCTTAATGCCTTCGATTTCAGTGGCCATTCTCTACCTTCCACCTGAGTATATTATATCACGCCTTGAACGAAAAGTAAACCCCTTTTTGCAAATTTCTTCAAGTTTTTTGAAAGAAATTTCGTCACCTGGCCTTGGCGACCGCCTCATTGATTGCCCGTTGAAGTTCGATCAGACCGGCCTTGTCAACAATGATGCTGTTCTTCATGAACATGTATTGGTCCTTGCCTTCGGCGTTGAACAACATCTTCTGAGCGACAGAATACTTCCCTTCCACATTCGAACTGACCACGACATGCCGCGTGTCAGAAATAACCGCTGTTGCGAGTTCACTAAATCTCGATGGCAATTCAATCATCCTTTCTTTTCTTCAAGATTTCAACTACCTCTTCGTAGAACATAGCCTTCAACGTTTTCACCGTGTCGATGTCCACAGGCTTTTGGAACGATCCATGGTCTTTCGTGTATTTCTTGATTTGCTTACTAGTCCTTCTAGCGATCTGAAGAATCTCCTCAAACGCCTCTCGATCATTCATACTTTTAACTGCACCTCCAACGCCTGGTTATTCATGACGTACAATTGAGAAATATCCATCGACTCAAGATCTCCAATAAAGGTGGCTTTCGCCTCGCCATCCTTGTCAACGCTCAACTGTTTGAAGCTTACCCTTCCGAGCTTGATGGCTTCATCATGCTCCTCTGGTATGACCTTGCACGGGACCTCCCGGCCGATCAGCATCAGCAGTTGGACGTAATTCGCAATCTCACTCTGCGGGAACTTGAAGCGAACAGTTGCCGTGTTGTCTGACTTGACGTTGGCGTTGTCGAACGTCCCAATGATCTTCAGAATAGTTCTTTCCATTTTCATTTCCTCCTATAGCGTTCTTCTCGTTCAGCTTCAAGCTTTTGCCGCACTTTGCGGATGTTTCCGGTCCTCACCTTTGGTCTCGACTTTTGATCTGACACAATGGTGACATGCTCCGTTCTCTTCTCGGCAACACCACACTTTATATATTCCGCGATCTGTGGCAAATCTTCCAGCCTACAACTTATCAGAATCGGACCATCAATGAATTGGCTGATAAACATTGGGAGTTTGTGAGTCACCGTCGCATTAAACAGAAGCGACGTTACATCTTGCAAACGAATACTAATTGAGCTTCCTTCAGTGGATTTCAATTGAGCGATCACATAGTCATTCTGACCGTCTTCTTTCACCACTCGATTTCCAGATCCCGGAGTCGGGTCCAAACCAAGTGATCGCATCAACTGCTTCTCATTCTTGAACCAGAATCTCGCCTTCTTCAAAACGGCAAACCTACTCTTATCCGAGTTATGATATTACATCTCCGAAGCTCAGGATTCTGACGCATTGCGCTTACAAGCTCTTCTCCCTCAGGACCGACTCCACTCGCTGACACCGATTGTGATCTGCCTTCTTCGCCGATCTCCATGCCATCAATGTCAAACCGGACGAACTTCCTTGGATTGCTGCCGTTTCCGACATTCAGTTTGTTTCTCACGTTTAGATCTCCTGTTCTGCAAATTCTTTGGCTGCTTTCTTTGAAGCGAATGCGTCGATATACTCATCGCATTTCTTACCTTCGCGTGTTCCCCCACCTTGGAGGAGTCCGACCAAGTTGGGTGTTTCCATGACTTCCCTTTCGGTCAAAGTCTGGATGTCCACCCTCCCATTGTCGTAGAACTTCTGATAAACGTAGAACATTCTTCTCACTTTCCTTTCACTTGATGTGTCTGGCTTTACCTGTGAATATTATATCATATTTTCCTCAGCTTGTACATCTATTTCATCATCGAATTGTATTACAGGTTCGTTAACAATTTCCAGTTCACCTTTCGACACAAAATCCGATAAGACCCATCCGACTTGCTTCCCGACTCTCACCTTGTACCAAATATCATTTCCATCCGGAAGGCTAGCGAGTATTCTAACTTCCGTCCCAGGTTGTAACCACTTTATGAACTTTCCCTTCATGTTTGGCTCTTCCCGAAACCGGACTCTTCCATTCCCACAGATCGTACCAGGCTCATTTCCTGGCTCCGTGATGCTGAAGAAGCTCCACCGCACCCAGCCATACCCATCGTTGATACTGTTATTGTACGGAATCTTGACCCACCAGATGCCAAAACGATCCTTTTCCTTCCAGATGTCAAACTCAAATACGTCTCCTCGATTCACCTCTCCAATGATGTTCTTGTCAGTTTCAGATGTCGGTGAGCTTCTCACATTGGCCGGCGCCGATGCTCCGATTGCCACCCATAACTTCGTCTCCGCCTTAGCGTTCACTGCGAGCAATGCGACTGCTAACGTCATGAGAATCAAACATAAAACCCTGCGCATTTCCCTTCACCCTTTCTATTTGTTGTCACCGTCCTTTCTATCGTAAAGCTGCAAGCAGCAAATTTTACCTTTGACAGTAGTTGTTTACCGTTTGATTGCCGAAGTTATCGTTGTAATAGTTCCGAGACCTGACCGGGAGGAAGCCAACATACACCATGCCGATCAAACCGAAGAAAAACCCTGTCCAGAAGTAACCGCGATAGCCTCGCCTGTATGCGAGGTTCCTAACACCAATCCCCCAGATCGCACACATGAATCCCCAGAACAGAATCCCCAGAATGTAATGACCAGGCGTGATGTAATACATTTCCGTCCCTCCTCCCCGTCTAGCCGATAGGACAGCTTTTGTTTTTTTATCCACACCAGCAAGCTTCTTGCTTGAGATTGAGCTTCTTCACATTCCACCCGATCATCTCCAAGAAGGCGTACTGACTCGGCGCCACATTCGTGAACTTTCCTTCGCAGACATTGGTGACCACTTCGTCCTTGAACCTTGCAAAATCATTGATGACCAACTGAATGTTTCGGAACCCTTGGTAGTCGAACTTCATCCACAGATCCGCGATGCCCTCTTTGTCAATCATCTTCTTCAACTCATAGTAGGTGTCCAGGTAAACCCGCTCGACCTCTTCGTACACCAACTGCGAAACGTCCACCGACCTGTCACCGTACTTTGCCCTGATGATGTCATTCAACTCATGCCGATCCATTTTTCGTACCTCCATCACTTAATGTGTTCGAGTGTTGCTATCTTAGAAGAGGGGGTCGGGGCGGCCCCCTCGGTTACTTCTTGATCTGGAGCTTCACGATCCCCATATCCGGGATCCTTGTGATGTCTACCACCGGCTTATCCAGGAGCTCCGGTGCCTCTGACTTGATAATCCGGTACACCACTTCCGCTTTCCCAATGTGTACCACGTCCGCTGGCGGCCATACCGCTGTTACGATGACTCCTGCTTCCGGGTCCAGTCCGGCGAGATGTTCCCTGAGTGTTCTGTACTCCATTTGGGTTGCCTCCTCTAACTTAGTGTTTTTGGATCCCTGACCACCCCGACCTTGATTTAATTATACCACGCTTTTCAGCAAATGTACATAGTTTTTTGAATGTTCTGCAAGTTTATTTTTCCTGTTTGAGAAGCTGCGGTGCTGTTAGTCCGTAGATCGCTATGCAGACTGCATCTGCTGCATCGTCATTAAGCTTCCTTTCGTAACGTTGAAGAATATACTCGGAACTGACCTCTTTCCCACCTTTGCTGGAGCCAATAACCTTCGCTTTCCAACTCCTCGTATCAGCACTAAACACAGGAACAGGATAAACAGCATCTACCAATGTAGCGATTAAAGCTCCTTGAGATTTTACAAAGTCCATGGAGATGAAACCTTTGCTAAACTGTCTCACCCTCTCACAGATGATACAATCAGGAGCATACTTCTGAACGATTTCTTCTACCATCAACCTAAGATGATTTCGTTTCAAAGTCTTGACTCCTTTAGCACCACGGAACTCAATGCTTCGTACTTTGATGATTTCTGCATCTTCTTTGCATGTTCCTTCAATCAAAGCAATTCCTGTTCTAGTGTATGACTGATCAATTCCGAGTATCAACATTATTCTTCTTCCTCCAACATATCCCATTCATCTTCACTGTAGCCTTTTTGACGTTTGATTTCAGCTACAATTGACATTGTACTCTCATCTTCAGGTTTTACAGGAGTCTCAGAAGTTGTGAATCGTTTCTTACAGGAAGTACATTCTCTGGTTCTGTATCGAAAGCAGACTTCCCTATGAGACCTGGTATCAATCACCTTAGTTTGCTTGCTATGACAAATAGGACAATTCATATGCTCAGATCCTTTCAGATATATTAGATATAGCTATATAGAGGTTCAGTTTCTGGAATAGGCAGAGCTCCGCCGTTGCTAACAATGGCTAGAGCCTCTCCAGTCCCTCGAGGTTATAACATGCTGTTCTGTAGTCACATCCCATTGCTCGTTTGCATGTGCTGCCTGTACACGTACGTTCCGGCAAGACTGATCTTTTCCTTGCTACGGCAAACTCGCCGACATATTCACGTACGTTTATCATCCGTTCAACAAATGGCCTAGCAACCTCAGGATCGTATCGCTTTTCAAATACTCGAATGTCTTGGCTGTTTTTGTTCTCACAAAGGACAAAACCACGAGGAATGGCAAGCATATGCATATACAGCATGAGCTGCTTTTCTCCTGACGGATGACCATTGGCTCGACGGAAAGCGAACTCATTCATCGATTTGATTTCAACAACCCACAATCGACCTTTGAGTTCAATCACCGCATCAGGAGTGAACAGAAGCGACATATCTTTACTGTGGCCACGTTGCTCAATCCCACGATCAATTCCGGCTTGCTTGAATAGCTTCTGCCACTTTTCGTGAACATGCCATCCCTCGAGGAATATCCTTTGAAGTTTGACGGGGATTTCAACATTGTCTCTGACATAGAAGAAGCTTAAAACCTGTTTGCGATAGCAGAACTCAGCATCTCCAACAATAATACCAGAACCATGCATCCCCGTCCTGACTTCCTGGTTGGCTCTGTCTGTTGCGAACAGACGGTTCAATTGCGCTTCGAGCACCATCGACGTTGTCGATCTGACTCCAGACAGCGCGTCCTTGATGCTAGGCATACAAAAACTCCTTTGCCGTTTCCTTTGAGCTGAATACTGGCCATCCACCATCACGATAGATGGCCGAGTCAAGCTGCTTTTCAGTAAACTCCATCGGTCCGACTTTCTTGTCTTTCTGAAACGTCTTATTGCTGGACTTGATGACCCTCCCAATCTTTGTGAGGTAGTGGACTCCTTCACGAGATATGCTAATCTCTGCAATCTGAGACTCCATCACGGTGTACACCCCTTTACCTTTCACCACAAAGTATACCTTCGAATCCAAGTCCAGTTGCGATACTAACACCATAATGTCTCAGACCTTTCTGTATGTGTCACTCTGAGGGAGTTTCGGATGACCAGCCATATTATACCTAGTATTCATCCTCATCAGGCCCCCAGAAGTCCTTCTTGTGATCCATCAAACAGATGATATGGTCCAGATACCATTGAGCCTTCTTCAGATCCTCAATCGGGACATTCTTGTTCCGGTAACGTGTCAAATATTTGATGGCATTCCCGATACAAAATCCTTCAAACTGTTCCGGCGTCAACTTATCCTGTAAAATCGTGATAGTCTCGTACCTGGTGGCCGCGTAATGCTTAGGATGATCAACGGCGTTGTGGAAGTTACCGATGCAGTTACCGACCCTCTGCCACCACTTCTCGTGCTCTATCAGACGGCACTTATACAAAGTGCAGAAAGCTTGATCATTACCAATGTCACACAGATGGATACAGAGATGATCGCAAGGAATACCTTCACAAGGCTTCTGTTTCTTCTTCGTTTCACTCATTCGTCACAACCTCCTGGTCCAGTCGGCTTCCATCCTCCTGGCGGTTCATTTGGATCTTTCTTTCCTTGGATTCTTCTTCCTTTGCTCTTGCATGTCGTTGAAGTTGGTGGAGCAGGATTTCCTGCAGTTCCTGTAGTTGTAATGATCTCCGGTCCATTTCCACCACAAGGACAAAATGGATAATATGGAGCCATAACGCGACCACAAACTGGACATTGCCATCCTTGCTGCGGAGGAAAGTTATACATCATCAACATCTCCTTCATCATTCAGCAGATTCTGTTCCCTTGCCCAGTCAAGCCACTTCTTGCAGGACATAAAGTTTGAGCATCTTCCATGCCCAGTTGAACCGCTTCTTGCGGAGCATGAGTAACATGGGAACTCAGTCATCGCCTTTGTCCTCCTCAGCCTGAGCCTTAGCAGCCAGCTCACGCTGTTGTTTCATCATTTCCTTCCGGATCGGAGCCACATCATCAAACGACACAAATCCACGATCAAAGAACAGCGGAATCATACATTCACCAAGAGGGTTACAGACCTTCGACTTGGCAACCTTAAGCTTGATAACGATGCCGACGTTCTTCTCCTTGGAGCTGTCATACACATCGTACTTGTTCGGGATGCGGATCCACTCGACACGGTTCACTTGAATCCTCAACGAAGCATAATGTTTGAGAGCCCTTCCACCAGGCGTATGAGTGGTCGGACCAAAAAGCATTCCACCCATCTCATCACGAAGCTGGTTGACAAAGATCCAAGTCGTTCCCATCTTCTCCGCCAACGCAACGATCTTCGGAAGCTTGGATGAAAGCATTGCAGCAATTCTTCCACGCTGTCCTTCCTTCTCGAAGTCACTTTCTTCGAACTCCTTCCTGGTGATCATTGCCGGCACAGAGTCAATCACAACAAGATCACCACCGGCTTTTGTGAATACGTACCCCTCCTTCAATGCTTCCTCTCCGACGTTTGCACGGCTCACAAATAGCTGTCCTTTTCGATTCCCAAACACTTTGGCACGTTCGTTGTCGAATGTTCCTTCAATGGGGATATCGAGAGCCGTTTCCACCTGAGCCATTAAGTGGTAAGCCAACGTCGTTTTGCCAGCAGATTCAGGACCGAACAATTCGATGACGCGTCCCTTAGGGATGCCCCCACCAATTATTTCGTCCAACTGTTCGATGCCGGAACTGAACCGTGGGATTTGAGCGATAGCGTGTTTGCTTCCGAGCGTATAGATCGTTCCTTCGCCGAACTCCTCGTTGATACTCCGCATAGCTGAAATGATGTTTTCCTTCTTTGAAGCTGATGCGTCGAAAGCGTATTCTCCTCTTTTTCTTCCAGGCATTGATCCATTCCACCTCCGTCATGTTCATTCGTTTCCAGACATACCGAATCAGAAATAAGACTCCCGTGGCCCATATGGCTCCAAAGCAAAGTGCTGCGATCTCTCCATTCTCATACAACCACTTCTGAACATCAAACATACCCATTCCCTCACAGGAACAGGTACGCAAGTTCTTTACGATCGTCGAGAATCCTATTGACCGCTTCCCACTTCTTTAGCCCGTCAGCCATAAACACAGCCACCAACCAATTCAAATAGTTCTGGTCATCATGACATGCGGCATTCACCTTTCTGGTGAACCAAAGAACCAGGTTGAGCTTCATCGCGTCAGAGCTCATAGCGTTCACTACGCCTTTCCAACCGATAACCTTAGCCTTCATGCGGATTCCTCCTTCAGTATGCCATCGCCATTATGTGAGCATCAGCTTCCATCATTGCGCGTTCTCCGTCGGTCAGCCTGCTGTACTTCTCATAATCACACTTCACCAGCATCTCCCATAGTTCACTAGTCTTCATCCCGATCAAGAACTCGAACTCTTTGCAATCCTCGGCGTTATCAAGATCAAACTCCTGGCCATTGAAATGTCCACGGCTCACAAGGCCATTCATGATCGTGATTGTACAATCATCACCAAAATTCCACTTCGTCTCGATACCAACCTCCGTCCAAGCATACGGATCATGCGACGGTCCATGAGTTCCATTCCTCATCCAAGTGTGCCTGCTGATAACCTTCTTCATCGTGGCTCCTCCTTCGCTTAATGCGTTCGATTCAGTCTCTGATCCACTTCTGCCGCTTGATATTGTACGCTCCGTAATAGTCACCATATACCCAAAAGACCATCTTGTCTCCTTCAAGCACCACCCTGGTATTCCCGACGGCATATTCACCGATATGCCGCCGTACGAACTCACGAACTTGGTCTTTCGTCATCTTACTTCACCCTATGGAGCTTTTCCATCTCCTCCGCCAACACATCGTCACACTCAGTTCCCTCGGTGTCTATCAGGTAGTAATACACGGTCCCAATCTTGTCTGTGAAGATGTCCACAATCTTTGCTACGTGTCTCTCTCCATCTCTGTTGTAAACCGCCACCAGATCACCAATGCTGAACTTCGTCACCTTCTGCATCCTCCTCGCCTTATTGGCCACGATTTCCTGACCTGATTATATTATACACCAAGTCGGCAAGAATGTACATAGTTTTTGCGAAATTTCTTCAATTATTTTTGCGAGAAATTTCGTCCCTTCATGGCCGAGCAGTACTTCACCACCCTCTTCAGATAGTTATCGTCATCAAACTCAAAAGCTCCTGCCTCTCGAAGCTTCGTCACGGTTGCCGAAGTGATTGTCCTTTTCATCTCCTTCGGAAGCAAACCACGACGTTCCTCGAAGTCCGGCACATCCAAGAATGGACCATCCTGACGACGCATGTACTCAATTGCAAGAGCTGCTTTCTCACCAACGCCTTTGATCGTCGACAACCCCTGCTGAATCACCCTTGTGTCCTCAAACTTCCTGAGTGAGTCAAGAGACTTCGAGTAGTTGATGTGAGGCAAAAAGATCAACGAACCATCATTCACAGCTTTCGCACAGAACCTGGCATACTCAGCATCATCCCTTGCGTGCTTCATCTTCACGAACCAATATTCGTTCGGATAATACACCTTATAGTACATCTCCTCGAACGAGATGAGTGTGTACCCGACAGCATGGCCTTTGTTGAACGAATAAACGATCATCTTGCTGAACAAATCTGTGGCTTCTGCTTTTGTCAATCCGTTCTGAGTCGCACCAGCTACGAAAGCCTTCGTTAACCGACGCTTCTCCTTGTTGTAAATCTTCAAAGCCGCCTCGGTCATCTCATGACCACGAAGCATCTTCATCATCTTATCAGCATCTGCCCATTCCATCATACCAATGTTCAGACAGATCTGTTGAAGTTGCTCCTGATACACGATAGTTCCGTATGTTTCCTTTGTGTACTCCCAATGAACAGCTTTCCTCGCCTGCTTTGAGTCAAACTTCCCTTGAGCGTACACCTCTGGCATTCCCATTTGAAGAGGACCAGGGCGGTTCATCGCTGTTGTTGCCGCAATATCATCAAAGCAGTCGGCATTGATCTGCTCCATAATCTTCCTTGGCGTCCCGCGTTCAAACTGGAATACACCATCACAGTTGCCTTCGAAGAAGTACTTAATAATCTCCGGATCGTTGACAATCTCATCATAGTTGCATGTATCTCCAGTCACCCGGCGAAGCTCACCAATCGACTCCATCGTCTTCAAACCGAGGATGTCAAACTTGACAACATTGATCATCTCAGCATCCATGAGGTTATAGCTCGTGAACTCATTCTTTGCTTTGTCCACTCGAAGAGCCACATAGTCAAGAAGACTTCCACCGGTGATTGCAACGCCAGCAGCATGCGTCCCGATGAAACGAACCTTGTTAAACAGCTTCAAGAAATGAATGAAGATGTTGTCATACATCTCGTTAATTGTCTGAACCTCTTCATCGCTCCGAAGATAGTCCTCATCAATTGTCCCATCATCAGTAACGTACATCGCAGCCTTTTCCTTTAGCATCTTGATGTAGCCACGACGCCACTCAGCATAGTCTGCTCCATCTCCTTCCAATGGAAGACCGCAAACCTTCGCCAAGTCATTGATCAGATTGTCAACCTTATACAAACCATACGAACAGATCCGCGCAGCATGTCCTTCATACTTTCTGCAGATATAGTCAACAACTTCCTGCCTCCGAGATGTCTCAAAGTCAAGATCGATATCAGGAAGCTTCTTCTTGTCCTTACGAAGGAAACGGCGAAAGTCAAGTTCGAACAAAAGGCTGTCAACGTCAGTGATATGAAGTGCATATGCAATCAACGAGTTGCAAACTGAACCACGGCCAGGGCCGACGATGATGCCTTCGTCTTTCGCCCAGTTCACGTAGTCAGCCACGATCAAGAAGTAGTCTGAGAATCCATGGAACTCGATGATCTCCAATTCTTCCTTGCATCGAGCTATGTATTCCTTTGTCCACTTTCCACGCTTCTGCATTCCTAGCTTGACCTTCTGACGAAGCACATCATACGATCCCTCACCGAACATTGGAAGCTCAAGAGGAAGATCATCCAAGTAATTTTCCTCGCACTTGGCTTCTATCTCCTCAAGATGCTCATACATCCTGAAAGCCATCTGAGCAGCTTTCTTTCCGCCGTAGTCGTCCTTATGCATTGCATGGAATCGATCAGCCATATCACCCATCTCCGGCATGTACCGCTCTCCATACGTTGCTTCGATGTCATCAAGATTGTGGTTAGCAATCTCATGCATCTTCATGTACGTATCGAAGTCGTCATGGTTACCATAGTGAGAATCAGAAGTCAGAACACATTTGATGCCAAGCTCCCTCGCCAACGCGATGCTCTTGACATTTACACGCTCCTGAAGCCCCGGCTCAGATATCACGTATGGCTGGACCTCGATGTAGAAGTCATCGCCAAAAATCTTGACCATCCTCTTGAGAAACTTTCTAGCGACATCGATCTTTCCCTTTTTGATCATCTGTCCCAAGAATCCAGCCACACAAGCTGTCGTACAGATCACGCCTTCGCTGTACTTCTCAAGAAGCTCAAATGTCCAGATCGGATTGTAATACTTCTGCTGCTCACCTTCATATTGAATCCGATTGATGTTCCCATATCCGACAAGATTCTTCGCAATCAGGACAAGATGATACCCACGATGCTGAGGCTTATACTTCGGAATGAAATACCCTTCAACTCCAAGAATCGCCTTCAACCCATACTCCTTGCAAGCATGATACGTCCTAACAAGTCCATTCGTATTCCCATGATTCGTTGTCGACAAAGCCGTATAGCCAAGATCTTTCGCCAGCTTCGCCAGCTCTCCGGCTTTACCGAATCCATCAAACGTTGAATACTCATCATGCCGGTGTAGATCAAACATTTTCTCCACTCCTAAACCAACGCTTGAAGAACAGACTGTACACATTGTACGCTTCGCGCATCTCGTCATTCTTATCGGCTCTTTCAATCAAAGCTTTGAACTCTTCAGCCAACATGTTTTTGTATGCAACCTCAGTCAAAATCAATGCGTTTGAAATGTTTCTGTTCTTTGCTTCACGAAGCAAATCCACATCCGGAGAACATTCATTGTAATCCGACATATAGGCGGTTGCCATCTGCATTCCACGACGATACTCAGACATCGCCTGAAGCGGCATCACTGGCATATCAATAATCGAATCATTGTCCGCCACGATTTTCTCAAGAGCATCCCAATGATAGTCATACACATGAAGCGATGTCGGCATATGAATGTATGGCCCACATTCAATTCCTAAGCGCTTTGCAACGACGCGCTGCAGATTCGTGAACATGTACAGATCGTACTGCAATCCCCAGAACACGTCATTCGAACGCATGTGAACAATCATTGTCAACCTTCCATCCCGGATCAGAAACTGCACATCCTGCGTGCATGGAATGTCTTTAGAATCAACACAGCAGAAGTCGTTGTTGTAAATCGAGATGACGGCTTGGCGTGTATCAGAATCCTTTCTGAGCTTTTCAATCACCATATACAGGTGAGGAGCAATGAACGACCCGTACGCCGAGTTCAACGTCTTCCCATCATCTGAATAATCGAGCATCTTCTTGTTGAAGTAGGCAAACGGCCGAACCTCATTCTGATCCCAGAAAAGCAATGACGCTTCGACCAAAGCATAGATGAAGTTGAAAGTACGGTGCTCACAGAAGCAAAGATTCTTCGACGGATCAGTCAGGACAATTGTGTTCCCGATCATTTCCTTTGTCTTCGTAATCCTGCTTTCGACGACAGGAGCTTCATGCAACCGATTGCACAAAGTCTTGAGAATCTCACCGAACGATCCTCTGACAACCACGTTCCCATATTCCATCGTTATCCCTCCTTGGCCAAGTCAAGCACTCGCTCAACGAAGTAGCTGACATCCATGAACTGAAGATGCGTTCTGAGCTGGCCAATGATTTCAGCGCGGAGCTTCTCATCTTCCTTGAGATGCCTGGAAAGCCGAACAACATCACTCATATTATTTACGACCAAATCATCGAGATGCTCAGGAAGATACTTGCGGTTGTACATCCCAAACTCCTCAATGAACAATGGAACACATCCATAGAAAACGGCTTCAAGCAGTCTAGCCGTCATGAACCCCATCTCGCAGTACCCACGCTTCGCAAGTAATGGAGTCACAACACCACGGCTATAAGCATCTCGCATTCCACGAACCTGAAGTTGGTTCCTGAACTCATATTCCGGCCACTTCTCTTCAGAGTCACGACCACCGACAGTCCAATTCCCATACACTACAGATCCAATTGGAAGATACTTTTCAACCGCCCAGTCTCGTTCATAACGGTTCCCAATGTATATAACGCTGTCGGTAGCCATCCCCGGAAGTGGAGCAACGTCAAAGTCATTCATATGCGAGAAGTCAAACGGAATCATCACACGCTTCGACTTGATGAATGGATTTCCCTTCAACTCCCATTTGTCACCGAGCTCGATCACATACCTGATGTCGTAATCACGAATGTCCTGCTCAGTCAGTTTATAATCAAGATCAAAAACGACGACAGGAACACCGCAATGCTTCGCTTCCGTCAAGATGGAGTTCTGAATCGAATAGTCCATCTGAGCACACGTCGGCGTATTCAACACCGTGAACCAATCATTGCGACCATCGATCTCCCAGCGCCACTCGAGAAGAATCAAATCCATTTTACGAATATCGACACCAACTTCCAGCTCGCGATACATCTTGACGCGATCTTCCTGAGCCCAAGCTTTGAACAAGTCATCACCTTCGACAGCATAGCCGACATGGTCACGGTTCGGCATCAGATGGAAAACCTTGTCACCGATCTCCTGGAACTTCTTGATGATTGCCCAACTGTAGAAAGCATTACCGTCAGGAGCATTTGTCGGTCGACATTCGGCATCGTACTTTACATCTCCAAGGTGTCCCCAGAAAGCATAGCCTATGTTCATCCTTATTCCTCCCACTCAATGATGGACTTTGCGATTCCAATCCCATTCAAAACCGCTTGATCCATATTGATGTACTTGTAGTCTCCGAGGCGCCCCACAGTATGCACTCCTTTGCGCATGAGCCTTTCCTTCTGGTCTTCGTGAATCTTGATGTTATTCTTTGTTCTGACCGGATAAAGCTCTAAGCCATTCTTGGAAGGCCTCTCTGAGATGATAAAGTCGAGACAGCCAGGTATTCCATTGAACATACCATAGTTTGTCGCTCTGGTGAACGGACCTGAGTCACAATAGTTGATAACACCATGCTGAGGCATCAAGCTGAATGCCGGCTCATCAATGTACCCAAACTCAAGCTTCAAAGTTTCATTGTTTTCCTCCCCTAGGAGAATCCCACATGGTCCGGTGTTGATCGTATAGTCATATTCATCCGTCAGCCAATCCAGGTCGCATGCAACAACATGCCGTGGCTGAATATGAATATTCGGATGATTTGCCATTGCAGCGAACAAAACCGAATACCCTTTCACTGGCAAACACACCCACCGATCTGGAAAGAACAAACCAGTTCTATCATACGATATCCGCATTCGGCTGAATACTTCAAATGGAACCTGATGTGGATCACGCTGCCACTGAAGCTTCGTGTAATGATGAATAACTTCATCGTATATTCTCTGGCCTAAGTTGCAGATAGCGGCCACCCTAAAGTTACGATCGCGCTCACCTTCGAAAATCGTCTTCGCAATCTCAATATCGTCATTCATCATATGAATTGCTCTTTCGACATCAGTTGCATACAGAATCTCAAGAGAATTGTAGTTAATTGGATAGTCGATAAACCCCATCTTCGTCCTAGCCTTGGCTCGATGTTCAAACTTCTTCATCTCACCAAACCTACAAACGAACTTGTATGCCGTCTCATCGTTGGTGTGGAAGATATGAGGGCCGTACTTCTGAATGATGCATCCATCCTTCTCATAGTCAGAGCACACACCACCGATCGTCTCTTCCTTCTCAAACACCTGAACATCATATCCTGCTTCCGCAAACGTTCTGGCTGCAGACAATCCTGTGAATCCTGCTCCGATGATAGCTACTTTCTTTTTCATCTCTTCACCTCATATCATAACGGCGTTGACAGACAAGTTTACATCGAGTCATGAACTCACAATTCAGACATTCGTCCCAGATCCTGTTCTGATTTGCCGCGATGATCTCTCTCAAACTGTCACAGTAAACGTTCCCAAGAACACGATCAATCTTGAATGACTGACAAAGAGGGACATTCCCATCCTGCATGATCGTGTAGCAGTCATTCGGAGAAGAGCACTTTGTCCCATACTCTTCAAAATCATACAGGTAACGCATAGTCTTTTCATCGAACATCTGCTCTGTCATAGCGCCATTGATATGAGGAACGACAATCTGCTTCTCTTCATCGGTCGATTGAAAGATTGGAAGAGACTGTTCCAAGCAGAGATACATTGGAACCGGAAGCATCTTCCAAGCGAACCAGATGTCTTCCTCGAAATGATCGACATTATAACGCGAGATGGTGTACGACAGCTTGATTCGATTTCCATACCTACGAATCAATCTGATGATGTTCCCAAGGTTACCGTGAACACCACGCTGCTTGTCATGATATACACCGTCGTAACTCACCGTCACATTCATGATATCGTTGTCGTCAATCAAATTTGACAAATCCTCGTAGTCAACAGCATTCGAAAGCAGCGTGTAAGATATCCCCTTAATAGAAAGAAATGCAAGAAGCTCACCAATCTTTGAATATCTCGTGGCTTCACCGCCGCCAAACACCCAGTCGGCCTGACTATAATCAAGAATCTGAGCCTTCAACACATCGATATCAAGCTCCTTGATGTCACCATTCTGGTTCTTCCAGATGTTACAAAGCTTGCAGCGGGAATTGCATTCATTGGTCAAGTAAACGTAGATCAATTTCTTGTCTCTCATACTAATTCTCCTATTCTCATTCTGTACTTCATCATCGTGGAAGCTGAGAACTCTTCCTCGTATGCTTTGATCAATTGATCAAGATCAGCAGGAGTTTTATTCTTTGCTCCCCTAGCGATGATTTTTTCGACAATATCTGTCATGAAGATCAGAACGAATCCAGCCTCGTGACATAATTTGTCTATCGACGTGATGTCAACATTCTCTCCACGAACAATTCTCCCATACACACGATCTGTGATATGAAAGCGATCGACTACGCAATTGACACCTTGCTCATCCATCGCCTTCAAAACGTCAACCATTCCTTTCATGCGATATAAAGAATGCTCATTCGGAACAATTTCATTTGATTTGAAGTATTTGAATCCAGCTCGTTGGAGCATTTCAGCATATGTGGTCTTCCCACATCTGTTCGGTCCTTCGAGTATGATAACCATCCCAACACCTCATTCAGCAGCAAGTCGTTCAAAGTTCACAAGTTGTTTCTTCTTTACCGCTTCAAGCATCTCCACCATCGAAACTCCACTGAAGATCATGACGTTCATCATCACAATGAACATATCAGTCATCTCATCTAACTTATTAACTGGCGAATACTTATTGCTGCGGAATAGCCCCTTCCAACGCTTGTCCTCCTTCAGAACTTCTCCAATCTCCTCCATGAGAAGTAAGATACTGTTTGCAAACAATACAGGATTGTCCTCGGGAAGCGCTTGGATGTCTGTTAACAAACTTTGAAACTCAATCTGTCTGTCGAAAAGCTTGAGAATGTCAACGACGACTCCTGCTTGCGGCTGGCCTACGTTCTGCGGCCTCTCTTGTTCTACGGACTTTTGTCCTGTAGTCTGGCTCATCATCTTCGTCTTCCTCCTCGTCATCGGACTCTTCGTCCTCATCTTCATCACGAGACGCCTTGCGTGGCTTTGAACGACGCGCCGGTCGCTCATCCTCTTCTTCGTCGTCTTCGTCCACATCTTCATCCTCGTCCTCCGCTGGCCGCCTCTTTGCCTTCGGCTTCACTTTTGACTTTTTGTCATTCCACGGCGGCGTATCATCGTCATCGTCACTGTCTTCCAATTCATCATCGCCCTCGTACGGAAACGCTTCAGCGATCAACTTGATGACCATCTTCTTGGAGAACGGCTTCTCATCACCGCGGAACCTTTTCGCTTCTCCGACCGGCGTCACCAGATACAGTGTGTTAACTCCCTCACCCTGCTTCTTGATAACGTAGTCACGATCAGATATCGTGCCGTACTCCTCGGAGAAGCTGATCAATTGAAAGATCGGGCTGTTCTTTGACGCCTTGTACAGGAAGATCTCGCGCTTCTTGGACTCGTAATTCCAGATCGTGAAGGCATACATGTCATATTTGACACCGCCTTCTTCCTCCTGGTCACAATGCGGGCAATCTTTCCCGACATACGACAGACAGAGATGATTGTACTTCTGCCACTTCGAATGAAAGCGAAGTTCCATCCCTTCATCAATGTCGCTCAAAAAACGGATGCGGCATTTGGCGTCCCGGCGGACGTAGAAGATGTTTGCAAAACCGGAGCTCGACCTGTTAATTTTGTCCTTCATGATGTCTACTAATGATCTGGTTCTCTCAGGCATGTTCATTACCTCCAATTGTCTTTTTCGATGGCCCTATCGGCCTTCATGACTTTTCGTAGTGTATCAGCCCAGCTGAAGTTGAAACTCATTCTATCCATGTCACCTGGGTCCTTGAGCCCCGTCATATATTGAAACGGAACTACCTCAAAATGTTTACTTAGAAGCTTCGTTCCTTGTTGTCCTGTTTCCGTGTTATCAAGAGCAGATATCACACAATCTGTATGCTCCTGGAGCTTCTCAATCTGCTCAGACGTTATCCTCCAGCCAAGTATCGCACAGCAGTTCTTTACCCCGTATTGTCGAAATTTGAGCCAGTCCATGTACCCTTCGACAATGACAACCCACGGTCTGTTGTAATACCCGACAAGCGTATCCCTCCTACTAAAGCCTTTGCTATACAGATACTTTCGCTTGGCTTCTACTTCAGGTTTTGTCGTCCGGCACACATACCCTCTGAAACGCCCCATGTCTTTCATCGGAAATATGATACCATAGTCCTCGTTGTAATTGATCCGACAATCGACTTCCGTCAAAACTCGTCCTGTAAACCCTCGCTTTTGGAGATATGACCCTCGAATCTCTCTCCAGTCTGTCATTGGCAAGCTATAGAAATATCGCTTCGCCTCCTTTAGATGCTCTGACTTCGTTTTCTTTGTCTCTCGTTTCACATTGACATATTGATCTGCAGAACCAGCGAGAATCTTCTTCAGAATCATGCATGCCTTCAGTGAGTTACATCCCTCCATCTCCTGAACAAACTTGACCGCATCTCCCTTTGCTTCACACCCAAAGCAGTAATACCATCCTGTTTCCAAATTGATCGATAGCGAAGCATTGATATCCCCATGAAAAGGGCATACGATCTTGAAGTTCTCGTTTACGTCATTTCCTTGCGACAGATTGTAATATCGTAAAACAAAAAGCAGATCATTTCCACTCATAGTCACTCATCCTTCAACGGTGTGATCTTTACTACTGGAGATGACCTGCCTACAATCCTCGCTTTCCCTATGTCGGCAATTTCGATTTCACCAACGTCAAACTTCTCCTGAAGCTTCCGTTTATTCACCTTCTTGACTGGACTCAACATTGACATGAGAAGCTTTCTCTCAGTTGGAGTCGGACAAAGAATCTTCATCAATCGCCGAAAGCTCTTGACATCAAACGAACAGTCGATATGTACGTCAACGATCTCATCAAGAACTTCCTTATTGATAAGCCGCTCAAGCACGGCAATGTCATACTCGGCCTGTTCTGATTGATATACCGTCGCGTTCACAGACTGCCCATCAATTTCAAACCTATGCGATTTTACTCCCTTGTCTTGGAACCCTCTGAAAATGATGCCCTTCAGATCATTCTGAACTTGCTTCGCCGCTTCCTCGGCCGCTTTCGCTTCCAGATACTTCGCTATCAGCATTCTCATCTTCATCGGTGTTTTCACCCTTTACAGAATTTTCTCGGCCTTTATGGCCTTTCAACGCTAACTCTGTGATCTCATCAAACTTCTCAATGATACCATCCATGTCCTCTTGTGATAGATGCCCATCCGCAAAATCCCTTCTCGCTCGCCGTTTCACATCCCTCTCGAGCTGACACATTCGTGTGTACAGGGTCACCATGGCTTTCACCGCCTTCAGAATTATACTGTATTTATTATATCACATTCCTCGAAGTTTGTACAATTAAATATTGTTAACAATCTTGTAATAGAAAGGTAACCCGGTGTCAAATTACTTTGCACCGGGTAACGACGGTCTGCTTCTTGTTCCTATACTCGCTGTGCTCTTTCACGGTCCCTTTGATACGAACCGTATCACCAACCTGATAGAACTTGGTGTCTCCATCCTCAAAATACTCAAGGAGCTTGCCGGTCTTCCAGACTAACCGAGCTTTGCCAACACGAAGGGAATGAATGTAGGTGTAACCATACTGCGTGTCGTATCCGGTCTTGAACTCGTAAATCGCATTGACTTCAAACTTGGCACCTTCGGTCATGAAATAATCAGAGTCATCGTTTTCGATCTCCCAAGCGCTAACAACTGTCTTCACCAGATCCTCGGCATCGTTAGAAAGTATTAATGCTCCGGCATAGTCCTCTTCGATTGCCGGGAATAGATCGACCTCAACAGTGGTATACTTGCTACCGGGATCGCTTCCAAAGTACCAACCGATGAGCCCATTAAACTTCGCTCCAGCAGCCTTTAGCTCATCCTTGATGTTGTAGGTGTTCACTCCAACAACAACAAATACGATGAATCCAGCTTTGAATCCCATCCGCTCTTTCCACTCGATATTGCGGGCTTCGTTCTTCTTCCGCTCTCTGGCCACACGGCGGTCAAACAGCTTCTTCTCATACTCAGGAGTCCGAATCATCTCCATATGGTCGAATCTTCCGGTGCCATCGCACTTGAAGCATACGCCGCCAGCGTTGAAGTAGTAATGCTCGATAACTCCATTGCCTCCGCACTTCGGGCATGCGCGGTGAAGGATGTACTGAGTCCCGTTCTTGTCTACCTTGATCAGCTCCGGCTTCATCCAATCCAGCTTCATCATCGTGGTTCCTCCTCGCCTTAGTGGCCTCGAGTCGTTAAGTGGTCGCCTTCCATGATTCTATTATACACCAAAGCTGACCAAAAGTAAACAGTTTTTGCGAAATTTCTTCAAAGAATTTTACTCTTCAGTAGCCGTTACACTTTCGAACAGCTCTTCACGACCAATCGTGTCAGCCGTATCACTTACACCTTCAACGGTCGGATCGTTGATCGCATTCATCAACACGCCAATTACGGCAACAACGGTAACAGGCGAAGCGATAGCCTGCTTGATCAGTTCCCAGAAAGCATACCAAGAAACGATTTCATTCCACTTCATGCCGGCCTGAGCCAAGATGACGGCCATGACGGCGACAATTGTCTGCACCCAGAAAGTCGGATTCTTCCAACGCAATCCCCAGTTGATCTTCATGATTCATACCCCTTTCATCGTTTAGAGTTCTACAACTGCAGTCCGAAGTTCATTGATATGCTGAGCCTTGATAGCGACACCTGTCAAACTGGCATCAGTCCACATGACTCTCGGAATGAAGTTTGTCGTGTTCTGTGGATGAAAACCATTAACAAATGTTCTGATTTCATCCACTGCATCCCTAAGCTCTTGTATGTGAACAGCACGGACATTCGTCTGTCCTGCTATCAAGGCTTCACTCCAGTTTCTATTCAACATTCCATAGAACCGTCGCATTGTATTGATTGCCGATCGAATTTCTGTGACATGAACCGCTTTCATTCTCGTGATGCCTGGCTCAAGCACAGGATCTGTCCATGAGATTGTATTGATTGAGAACTGGAGAGTCTGCGGTCTCGATGTCGATATTAAGTCTGCAATTCCATCATTCGTAAGAACGTTACTCACAGTATGAGTCCCGATTGCTACGTTCTCAGCTACCTGAAAAACTGTGTTCGTATTTGGCGGAATCTGAGAGCCAATCCGACTGAACTGACTGCTTCCGGCTCCATTCGTCCTTGCTCCAGAACTATCGAATGTAAGGCCAATACTGAACAATCTTCCAGTAAACACATTTCCAAGCGTTATTCCAATCCTTGGTCTACGATTGAACGTAATGCCATTCAAAACAGGCCACGACACAGAAGGAATAGCCTGAAGGTCGTTCACATACACAGCTGCAAAAGTCAAAGACCAACCACTCTTCAAATCAAAGATATCAACAGTCCTGACAAACATATGCCATGTATTTCCACGAGCCCAAGTGGCATTATTTACGTTAACTGGAGAAGCTGTTCCTGTCCCCATGATTTGAGTTCCGTTGAACCATGATCCATCTGGATATTGCATCGCAACTTCATAAGAAGCTATCGTCGCATATGGATCCGCAGGTGGCATAAACGTAACAGGAAAAGCACCATTCCCAGGATCGACGAATGGATTCGCATCTACGTTAGTTGGAGGAACAGGCAAGATATTCTTCATTAAGTTTCTATTTGCCTGAACTGTCCCAGAATAGAAGCTTGCTCCAGCAGCGCCTTGAGCTTGAACAAAAAATCTTCTGAAATGTCCACGAGTCGTCGGAGGCGTAACAACCAAAGTCACTGCTGTCCCATTATCTTTAAACTTCGTAGATGCTCCCCATGTCGTCCCATTCTCTGAATCCTGATACGTTACCAAATAATTCGTTACAGCGTTGTTTGTCCCATTCGCTACAGCCGTCCATGACATCGTTGCATCTACTTCAGCGACAGTTCTATTCAACGTTACGTTCGTTGGATTGCTTAGCTGCGTGACATTCATTGACAAGACATTGACTACACTTGACCAACCGCTGTCCCACCCTGAAGCTGTACCATTCGTTCTAATCCTGTAGTAATATCTCGAACCCATCGTTGCATGAGCTGTAACGGTCAAGTTTCCAGAAGTTGCTGTCGTTGTCACTGTCTGAAGATTTGACCATGTGCTGTTGTCAACACTTCTTTGCACTAAATACCCAGTGATTGGATTCGAGTCTCCTGCTGAAGCTCCACTCCATCTAAGGACCGTATTCTGTCCTGCATAAACCTGAGTTGCATCAAGAGACACAGTCGTTGGAGCTCCCGTGTTCGAATACGGATTGTAAGTAAACGTAACGTTACTCGTATATCCACTATAGAACGTCACACCGCTGTAAGTAATTCGACCACGGATTCTAAAAGAAGTATAGTTTTGAGCAGTTGCCTGCGGAACAGTATATGACAAAGAAGTCGTTGTCGTAATCAATGTCGACGTATTTCCATATATCTCATATGTCACAGTAGCTGACACGCCACCAACAGAAGAAGCAGTCCATGTAAGTGGAGCTGTCTTTCCTGTATGGCTCGTTGCGTTGTTGATTCTAAACGTCCCAGGAACTCCAACACTAGGAGTAACACCACCAGACACAGTCACAAAACTATTTGATGTCGTTGCACGAGCATTTGCAATGTATGTACTATTGAACTGAGAAGTCTGACGAAGCGTAATGCTCGAAACAGTGATTGCACTCGATGTTGTATTCGAAATTGTAAAGTTAGCTGTAACGTTACCACGATTCGAATCAGGATACGTTGTTACACTCGTTGAATGAGACCCATTCGACATGTTCAAAACCATGTCGAATCCATACGCACGTCCTGTGTAATAAGCGGCATATCCAACATAAATCGACACAGAAACCGTTGCATTGATCGTAGTCGCTGGAATTGACTCAGTTCCACTTGGCGTAAACGTTACTGTCGTAGTCCATAAGCTTTGACCCTCTGGATGACTTTGACTAAGTCCTGCCACTTATCTCACTCCTTTCACAGGATCGATCATTACGAGTATACAACGAATTGGGAGCTAAGTCCGACAGCCTGGAACGCAGTTCCATTGTAGATGACAACGAGCCACGTCCCGGCTCTTAAGTTCGGCACAGCATCACCGAACCCGTCCACAATCGGCTTAGCCCCCAAATCGTTGATATTCAACGATGTAGCAGATGTTGCGCTTTGGTGGATCTTTGCTTTCACCTGCGTACCGTCGACCAATAGGAAGTCCGGAATCGTCATCACATAATTCGGGGCCGTTCCTGAAGTCGCCCCCGTATAGCCGATGGAAGCCTGCAAGTCATTGATCTGATTCTGGAGATGACCAGCAGCATTCTCACTCAAGTTGTCAATGTTGTGCTGAAGGAATTGATTGAACTGAGCGATCTGCTGAGCATACAAATTTGACATATCGATCTGATCAATCAACCCCGTGACGATACCACAGAGATTCGGAAAGAGACGCTCATCACCGATATTCGATTGAACGATCTGAGCTATTCCTCGACCTACATAAACCTGGCCAAGACTCAACTCCCAAACATCATTCGTCCTCGTCAAAAGAGGTGGAGTCGGAGTCGTAGTAGCGACACCAGCTTTCACAACGGTTCTGATATCACGGTTCGTCAAATCCAGCCGAATCACGATCCGATCGATACGATTCAATGTCCCCGAAGCGATGCCAAGCTCCAGCGTCAGAGGCGACTCGTTCTCGTAATGATACCCATTGATATTTGCTTTCCCAGGAAGTACAGTGACATTCATACCACTGGCGGACGTAACACGAAGGATGTCCGAGCTGTGATAGAAGATACCGTTTCCGACGAGCCCAGCAAAAAAGTTCGCATGATCCGCAGAGTCATACGCACGATCGTACTCACCGTCCACAACCACCGCATTGAAGAAATATGCGCGTTCCGCCATCTCAACTCACTCCTTTATGTGATACGCGATTTGATTAGTTGAGCAATCGATGGCGGAGCATAACCAAACACGATTAACATCTCGTCACCATCTGTCCTACCAATGAAGTGAACTTGCTCAACAACTGCATCCAATTCGATTCCCGTAGTCGTATGCTGCAAAGTCACAACATCACCAATCAAGAAGTCCCTGCCATATTTGTAAGCGTCCTCAGCAAGACTGATCTCTGCTTCAAACGATCGAATTGGTTGAAGTAATGCGATCTTCTCATCCCCACGCTGATCTAAGAGACCGATGTAATCAGGCTCAGGAATTGGAATACCATTCTCATCGTCAAGAGCTATGTCACGAGCATCGACATATTGCTCCTTTCGTCTCCTACCCTTGGCTGTCCCAACGACAGAAAACTTACGATCTGCTCCTTCTCCCTGACCAGCAATCCTTGCCACATTCTTGTAGTTCGAATAATCTTCAAGGTATTTCGGATCAAGAAGCAAACCATTCGCATCACTGAATATCACATGCGGATTCTCATTTTGAAGCCTTGATCGATCCTTTCCTTTGTACATGTAATAGTACAACTTCTGACGATACTTGTCGAAGAATACCTTGATGCCATAGTTTCGAGAAAGAATGATGTTCGTTATCGAGTCTCCGATCTGAAAGCCTGTCTTCTGGAAAGCAATCTTCTCTTCATTCGGATCCTCTTCCGGCCTGGCTGCAATCTCAAGAATCTCGTAGTCTCGATCAGAATCTTCAGGATTGATGTAGTTCTCAATCAGCATCTGTTCGATGACTTCAATCGGAGTTCCCTTCATCATGAACAGTCCATACAAACAACGGTCCTCTATCAGACCTTCGAGAAGCTTTCCTGAGATGATGAGTCCAGTAAAGTTCGACTTGTCAGTAAACTCGATTTTATCAATCGTCCCAACTGACATATCGAAACCGGTATAACTGAAGTCATTTTCTGGAGCAGACGTATACCGAGTTGACACATCACCAATTTCCAGCTTCGCATTGAACAAGTTGATCGTTCCATTGACACCAGAGATGATGACGTTGACACCTATAATGTCCAACCCATTCAAAGGCATCGTCATACCTATCTCACAACGACCATTCGGCTGACTGAGAATTTGCATCTCAATCGGAGTATTCAGATACTTCTGAACATTGTTCTCCTTGTAAGCCAATTGTAGCCAGATCTTCGCCGTTCCTTCAAGTTCGATCTGAGTCAACGACTCATACTCGACCGATAGCATCACATTTGCACCGTTCATATAGAACGTTGACATCGATGAGAAAGGATACGCGTTGTAGCCATTCAGATACTGGAACTCGTTCCCTGACTTCACAACACCAATCTTGCTCTCTCCTGAGATAATGAAGTTCCGACCAAAATTTGTTTCAACGTAATGCTGGAATGAAATGAAGTTTCCTTCACGGATGTGCTGGTTAGTCTCTGGATCATTCTCAATCCAGATCGTATAGTCACCGTAAGTCGAACGCTTCTCCTTGATATAGAAGCTCTTCACCTTTCCAAGATACGTCTTCCTCTGCCACTCGTAATCATAAATGGCGATGCTAATCATCTACAGCACCTCCAAGAACAGAGGATCGTAACCAATCAACAAACTTAAATTCTCGACATGCGATCCAGCCGAATATGTGAATGAACTCTTCCCAATAGGCAGCTTCATCGCTTGCGAGCTTACATCTGTGATGGCATTCAGAATATTTTCTGTCGTCTCGTCAGGATAGAACAACGTAGCTTTCGTAATCATCCCAGCTGTATTCACGACAGCTCGTTGTCCTTGTTGAAGTGTGATGTTCAACTCAATGAACTCCTGAGTCTCAATGTTTGTGATTCGTGGAAGCGAGACGACACCATTCGCAATGAACGTAATCATCATCCCACAAGGTTCGTCACCTTCTTGATCAATCTCAACGATGAAACTCGGTCTACGCAATCCGAATATCATCGTCTCATTCGGATATGGAAACTCGAGCGGGAAGATGAACTGAGGATCCCAACTCGCAATGATGACAGTCTTGCTCTCCTCTGTAGTAAACAAAGGTTCATTGCAATAGAACTCAATCAGCACCTGGCACATCTTATCGTTAATTTCAAGCAAAGTGTTCCCATACATTGGAGTATGAAGCGGATATCCACGAATCAAGTAACCGTTTTGGTAGATTTCAATCAAATGCTTTGGATTGAAAAACCGATTGATTCTCCTCCGAAGAACAGAGATTGCACGGTCATCATAACCAATCAGCCAAGCCACCATCGTAATTGTTCTCGTTCCATACTTTACATTCGAGACAGATACTCCATCCTTGTTGTACAGATCTTGAGTTTTCATATTCGAATCAACGTACCCAAGATCTAATACTTCAAGATTGAATTGCTTCGAATCACGATTGAACGTAACCTCTTCGTCAAGGATAGGATTGTAGAACTTGACTTCGTTTACAATTGCCATCTCTTACCCTCCTAACCTAAGTTGAAGCCAAGGGCTGACGCCTTCTCAGCAGTGTCAAACATACGCTTGGCTTCAACGACGTCAATAGCTTTCGGCGAGTAGAAGTTGTATGTGTTCCCCTTCTTTCCGCCTCCTTCTCCACGTTCATAAGCCTGAGCTTCCTGAGCTGTCAAGACACGTTCTCCTTGGTGAAGCATCGCTGCATAGTTGTCATACGGAACAAAGTCAAGACCAGCAGCATGCGACTTCTTTCCACCAGCAGCTATTCCACTCACAAAACTTCCGATTGCATTGAACTGTTTGCTTATCCAATCGAGAGCCGAGTTCACCCAGCTCGTAAGTGTTCCCCAAACAGACTCCATACCAGCCTGCAAGCTTCCGATCAAACCAGAACCAAAACCTTTTGCCTGTCGTTCAATACTCTGCTGCTGACTCAACAAACCTTTGATCGCACCTTCACCAACCTGTGAACCAATTTCAAAAGTGACTCTGGATGGTGACTGAATACCAAGCTCCTTTTGCAATGTCGCAACTATTTGATCAGCCGACATCTTCGAAGTATCTTCCAACCCAGGAATTTCACTCGCAAGACCACCAATCATGCCAAGCAAGATCTCTTTACCCTTGTCATTCATCTGACCAGGCAAGCCGACAAAAGCATTCAGCATGTTTGCTGCGAGAGTCTTGCTTTCTTCTGTGATCTCTCCGCCCTTCTGCTTTGTCGTGGCCAGCATACTCAGGAACGAGTTGGCACTATTGATGTCCATTCCCTCAAGAACAGCAGCGAAGTTGTTAGCCTGGCCAGAGTAACCGGACACCCAGTTGCCAAACCGTTCAAGCATTCCTTGCTGACGTTTTCCTTCTCCTGACTGCCATACGTCAGCTTGAGCAGAAAGTGAAGCCCACTTCTGAGCATCTTCTGATACCCATGTACCTGCAGCCTGAGAAACCAACTCATAAGTCGTATTCAGATATGCCTGATTCTCAGACAATGAAGTCTGATAGTGTTCTTGAGCTTGAGCAAGTTCAGCTTGATAGGCTGCACTTCCAACCTCACCCATTGCTTGATATTTCTGCTCTATCAGAGTAAGTTCAGCTGTGTAAGCATTCTCAGCCTCAGCTTGTGCTTGGTTGTAATATTCCTGAGCATTAGCTAGCCTCTGAGCTGCACCTTCCTGGTCAATCGTTGTAAGCTCAAGCTGAAGCTTCGTATTCTCAGCCATCATCTGAGCACGGATGATTTCCATCCTCTGACGATATAATTCAGCAAGCTCTTGAGTATACCGAGCAATATCAGCAAGCTCAGACTGACGAAGCTCCCTTCCCTCCTGTAAAGCTGTCGATAGAATCTCTGTGATAGCCGTTTCCTTTTCACGTATCGTCCGTTCCAAGTCAGCAAATGAGTTTCCTTGAGAACTAAGCATTCGAGACATATCTGCAATCTTCGGTTCAGTCCCCTTGACCATGTCACCGAAGTCTGTAATCGAATTTTTGATGTTCTTGATACTTTCATCAGCTGCACTCGTATCCCTTGCCATGCCGACCAACGCAATACCAAGAGCGGCAACCGCAATAATCAATGCCATGACTGGATGAGCAGCAATCAATGTGAACAATCCCATGACCACTGTCTTCAGCATACCAAAGATGCTGATCAAAGACCCAATCGCTTTGAACACACTACCAATGACAAGTAAGACAGGGCCAACAGCTGCTGCAATGCCAGCAATCGTCACAATCGTACGTTTTGTCCCGTCATCAAGAGCTACAAATGCGTTTACAACTCCCATCAACCATTGAATCAAATCCTTCAACATTGGAAGAAGGACAGTCCCAAGCTCAATGGCAGCCACATTCAAATTGTTCTTTAGAATTGTTGCCTGATTTGAAAAACTTTCATTCTGAGTAGCAGCCATTCCAGCAGCCATGCCGAGCCCATCATATGCATTTGATGCATCAGAGATAACATCAACAACATCTGACATCTGCTCGTCAGTGGATCGGACAACAGCAAGCATACCGGACATTGCGTTTGCACCAAAGATTGATGCCGCAGCCTGAACCTGCTGCTCTTCTGTCATCGTAGCAAAACGCTCACGCAGATGTTGGATGACTTCCATCATCGACATCATCGTGCCATCTTGCTTCTTCAGATTGATCCCATATTCCTCCATAGCCTCTGCCGCCTGCTTTGGCGGGTTTACCATTCGGAGGAAAGCCATTCTTAGAGAAGTACCAGCCTGACCAGCCTTGATGCCTTGGTTGGCCATAAGAGCCATTGCAACAGCAGCATCCTCTATCGTATATCCAAGAGCTGATGCTACAGGAGCAAAGTATTTGAGAGTCTCACCAAGTTGATCAACTTCTACGTTTGCAACGTTCGTAGTTGCGGCCAGGACGTCAGCAAAAGCACCAGCGTCGGAAGCCTTCAATCCAAAAGCTTCCAAACTATCAGCGACAATTTCTGCCGCCCGGCCTAGATTCATATTTGAAGCTGCAGCCAAGTTCGCAATGCCATCTAATGATTCAAGCATACGTTCAGGGCCCTGGCCAGCGATGGCCATATATTTGAAAGCGTCCGCGGCATCAGATGCCGAGAACACAGTCGTTTGTCCCATCTCCTTTGCTTTCTGTTCAAGGTACAACATTTCCTCGCCAGTTGCTCCGGTGATGGACTGAATATTCTTCATTGACTTCTCAAAGTCAGCAGCAGAGGTTACCGCAACGGTTCCTACTGCAACGATTGGAAGTGTGACAGTCTTTGTCAGTGTACTACCGATCTTGGTCATTGCCGATCCGAGAGCTGTAAACTTGTCAGCAGCTGTTGCATTCTCCTGTTGGAAAACTTTCAGATCGTTGGATGCTCCTTTGAAGCCTTTTGTAAACTTAGAATAATCCAAGTCCAGATAGCCTACAGCAGTTCCTACATTGACCACAGAATGTCACCTCCTTCCAGAGAATCTCACTCAGAATTTTACCAATAGAATAGGATAGAAAGGAAACAGATGTACACTCAGAGATGAAACGTATTCTATATATTATATATATTATATTATGACTTATGTTTCACTCTCTGAGTGTCACGTAATCTTCTCATAGAAGTCGCTAAAGCTCTTGTACTTCTTCGTAAGCACACTTGACCTTGTGTAGACAGGCTCATGGCCATCTGCCTTCTTTGCCATGATGTAAGCACAAGCCTCATTGAAACAATAAGCTACATACTCCCCACCATCATCACTCTCGTCATTATCGATTCCAAGAATCATGGATGGTGTTGTGCCGTACAATCTTGACATCGAAAGGACTGATACTAGCTTTTCACTCGCTACGAAACGAGTTTAGCCTGTCCACCCCCGACTGAGCGTACTGGAAGATGTAGGCCAGCTGATCATCGGTAAGCTCTACACCAGCTTCCTCAAGATCTTCGAATGTCGGTTCGACAAGACAGGCTTTCACCATGATCCTCGTCAACTCGTACATTTGGCCAAGCGTTGCAGGGTCATCGACATCAATCGCTTTTCCCGTGGTGAACAGATCAGTCGCAACCTTCAAAAGGGCATTCGGGATAACACCGGCTTGAGCCATCTTCAACAAAGAAGGGCGGCGAAGGCGCATGAATACCGGCTGACCCTCAGAATACGGAGGGATCTCGATGATCTTTCCATCCTGGTAGCTGCGAATCGATGTGATGGGAGTGACGCCAGGTTGGGCCTTTACCTTTTCCTGTTCAGACATTTTCAATTACTCCTTTTCCTTGTTACGGAGTCGGCGCAGCCACAACAGGCAGCGTGTCGACCCAGTCAATCATGTACGGCGGCTCACCGTCTTCAGGTGCCGAGTTGATGGTGTACTCCGGAATACGGAAGACATTGTCCTCGGTGTTCAGAGTCACGGGGTTCCCCTTCCCATTCGGGTAGGTGATCTTCTCGTACCTGACGATCTTGCCGGCAGCATTGTACTGCGCAGAATAGCAGGCCACGTCAAAATACGGCACATCCGCAACCTCACCGGCCACAGGCGGCTGGTAATGGATCGGAACGCCGTTGCTATCGCGGTCAAGCTGACCGCCCTGGAGAATCAATGCTACTTCAGGCGTAAACACGTTGTCACGGATGACCAACGTATTGCCGGTGACGGTAACCTTGCCGCGTTTCTGCGCAAGAAGAACGCCGGTGGAGCGGTTAATCAGATTGATGTTGTCCTGCGTGTCAAGCACGGCAGTGACGTTCACCTGATTTCCCGTTTCAATGGCGATTTCTTGAGCGGTCTGACCAGCTTCCGGCTGCGTGATCAATGTGACGAGCACGACATCGATCGTCGCTACCTGCGTGCCACGAGTCAAAGCCATAATCAAAACCCCCTATTCGTTCTTGTAATAGACTTGAAAAGCTGTGCTCATCATATGACCACGAACATCGGAGTCATAAAAGTCTGGTGAGCGTGTGTTCATTGACCGAATCGCCATCGTCTTGCCGAGCTCACGCATGGTCGTCTCGATCTCTGACACAAACGCTTCGAGCTTTGAACGTTCATTTTGAGGAACATAGCATAATACGTCATACCGTTGCCAGGAACTTGAGATCCCTATGATCGGATTTCGCATCTGAGCCTTTACTACTACGTACCTCTCTTTGCATTCTCCTGAGTGCTGGCCAGGCAAGTAAGCCTTGACTTCATTGTCAAGGAGGAACAAGACGATATCATTTCCATCCATGCTCCTCACCTCACAACAATTTGAAATGTTAGCTTCTGCCAAGCCGGTACAACTTCTCTCACACCCATATCCATGATTGTCGGATCAATGATCGCAAACCTTTGCTCATGCGCATACTCAAGATACACACCGTACCAGACACCATGTGAAAGAGTGATTCTGAATCCATTAGCGACACGGCTTGAGTAACCTGTAAGTCGCTGTCGTGCATGTCCAGTCCTGTCAGTCCAAGGAGCACTATCCCGCATACGACCAGCCATTTTGATTGCCGCCGTCTCTGCGAACATTTGCATCCCCTTTTCGGCTCTTTCGAACCAGTCAGCCATTCCACTAATCATGTCACTTGCATCGATCCGGTACCCGCTCATACGATCAGCTCCAGACTAACGCTGTAAGCGAAATCCCCCTCAGCAAGATTCACGGCTTCGGTGACACGATGTGGACTTCCATTGACGTCGACCTTGTCATCCGTTTCAAGCGGGTCTTCGACAAAGTCATCATAAAGCACAAGAAGCATAGGCGTCCGTTTCGAGACGATTCTGCTTCCGTCAGCTTCCTTGAGTTTTATATGTGACGTGCTCATGTGGTAGATCCCACGAATCGTGATTTCCTTTTCAACCTCATCAGTCGTCTCTTTGAACTCATTCCTGACGTACCTTGTGAACAGATACTCACGCCCGTAACGTTTGATGTTCAGTTCGACCTTGCGCTTTTGAGCTCCAACAGAGAAACCTGGGAGAAGATCATTCATTCATTACCCTCCTCCCAAGATTCCACTATTCGTTGGGCGGAACTTCTGAGCTAAACGGAGGAAATATCTGCTCGAGTCCTGAGTATTCAAGCCACTCACACGCAACCCTGTGTTCTCCGACTTGATGATCAGGCACTCGTAAGCAGCATTGTTTACGCATCCTCCGTTTTTGCTCAGATAGTAGTCAAGCTCTTGTTCGGTGAAGTACGGAACTTCCTCTTCTCTGATCTCGATCCTGAGCTGTTCAACCTTTTCCATACTACACCTCCTTTAGCTTACCACTTAGCTGGAAGCTCTTCCAGTCATTCGTCCGGCTCTTCCGCCTCTTCTTCCTCGTCCTCTTCGCCTTCCTTGAGATAGTCGTGAATCATCTCACGGAGCTGGCGTTTCGTGGTGCCATTCGGAACGTCGATTTGCAGTTCGCCGGCATAGGCAACCAGCTGCTTCAGGTTCATCTCGCTGAGCGGGATTTCATCCAAAGCGGGAACATTGTCCTCTTCGCCAGGCAGACGGAGATCTTCATCCGTTAGATCGGTAGCCGGTTCGACCTTCGCGGTTTTCTTACCAACCTCACGCCAGCCGTTCTTCTTGTAGGAAGACAGCCAGGCGCCATTGGTTACCTTACGGGTGATACCGTTCTTGGTGATTTCAATCATTCTTCTCACCCCACATCAGCGATGATGATCTGATCAGCCGCTTCGAAGGAAGGCAGGCAAATCATCGACACTTTCGTCTCGACCTGAACCGGGTCGGCTTTCTCCATGGTCGTAATCGCAACACCGGTGTCGATGATGGACACATTGGCGACGTTGGACGACATAAGATCCGACTCCTCAGGGGTGGTACCGAACCAAGTCGTACCGAGTTGGCCGGTGGGGAACATGATGAATGTATCGTCCGGAATAAACCGGTAGATGTTGCCGCTCTCGTCCTTCACGCGCTTGTTGTAGACGGTAACGCTGATCCCCAGCTCGTCCATCAAGAAAGCATTGAGGCGGGCATCATTCATCGTGGCCTGGCCATTGCTCAGAACAAACACGGAACGGACAATGGTCTTGTTACGCAGCATCCGCTGCCACGTCTGGCGGGAAACAACGGCGCGTGTCGGCCGGACACCGGTGTCGTCTTCGATCAAATCCTGCCACTCGCGAACGTCCGCCATGATGTCGGAGTCGGGATCGGACCAAGGATTTGTCGCGTTCACCTGATGATCGGACGGCAGGCCATAATCGTAGGACAAAATCTGACCGTTTGCCTCGATGTCAATGGCACCGGTGGTCAGAAGGGACATGCGCATCCGCTCCCGCTGTACGCGGGCCGCCTGAATCAGCTCAACCTCATCGGCAAAGATACGGCGCATGATGGCGTCGATGTAAAGCGCATTGCCGGACTCGAGAACACGGTTGAGTTCCTGGCGCAGGGTCTCATCGATGTACTTGGATTCCTTGAAGAACGGCATCTCAGTCTGAATGGTATTGAAACCAATCCTGGGACGCGGAATCACGGACACGTCAAACGCGGAAGGCTTCAACACCTGAACCGCACCGTTTGCACCCTTGATCCACTTCAAGTCAAGGCCAAGCTTTTTGTCGTTGGGGAACAGAGTTTCACCAAGATACGGCGGCTCGTCACTGGGAAGGGAAGTCCAGTACGACGCAATCTCGTTAGCAGACACCAGATCAAAAATTGTCATTGTTCTTTCCTCCTTCCTGTGATTAGCCCTTCAGGAACTGGACCATCGGCAGCGCCGTCTTTACGGCACTCGTGATCTTCGCCTGAGTAGCGGTGTCGAGTCTATTCAAGTTGACGAAGCCAAACGTCAGGCAGGCGGCATTGTTGATGCCGTCGGTAACGTCCGTCGCATGGAGCAGGATACCGGCAACCGTCGTGCCTGCAACCGTGAAGTCCGTATCCCGATTGTTGACATCCCCATACAGGGGCGTCCCAGCAGGAACGATCTTCTTGCCATCAGCGTTCGCGGTCACACCGGTCGGCGAAACACGGCAGCTCAGCGAAAGCTGGTACTGGACATTGAACAGGATTTGAACAGGCGACGTTGCAGTCTGGGTGCGTACACCGGGCTTAGGCATAGTTGTTCTCTCCTTCCTTACTAGTTATCGAAGTACGGATTCTTAGCAGTCCCTTTCGGAACTTGCTTTCCGAGCCGAGCTCCCAAACTATCCGACTCTTTGCCACCCTTCTGTTTACCACGAAGAGCATTGCCGGTACCGCCAACTTGTGTGCCGAAGAACGCAGGCTTGGCCTTCTTGAACCCCTTCAGAGCTTCATCGAAGTCCTCTTCATCCTCCATCCTCTTCAGAACGAGGTCGACGACATCATCCGCGTCGTCAGGAGATACACCGGCCTTGATACAGGCAATCAGATACCCGTAACGCGCCGTTGCGTCTTCCACGGCATTGTTCTTCGACTTGGAAGATGCCTTGGATTTCGTGCTCTTCGACTTTTTGGCCGGAGGCTCGTCCTCTTCGTCATCATCTTCGTCGTCATCGGCCGGCTTCCCTTTAGCCGCCAGTACACGCTTTGCTTCCTCAACAGATTTGACACCAAGAGCATTGAGCACAGCCCGTCGCCCCTGCTTCTTCTCCTCGGTCATCATTGCGTTTACCTGGGCTTGAGTGAAAACACGACCTTGCTGGCCGCCCTTGCCACCTTTTGCCTTCCCAGCGGCTCCTTGCTTTTTCTTAGCAGGATCCTCTTCAGGCTCGTCATCCTCTTCGTCTTCCTCGTCGTCATCATCTTCAGGATCGTCTTCGGGGTCCTCTTCGCCGGCAGACCCAGCAGCCAAACCAAACAACGGAAACAAAGGTAACAGTAGCAGCATTTTCCAGAACTTTTTCATTGGGAACTCTCCTCTCCGGTTACACCCGGTATTTTTATCCACTCCAGCACATGACTTTCGTCGCCAAGCTGGTAAGGCATGCCTGAATATCCGCGGTTGATTCTGTCGTAGCATGTTCCGAGCTCCTTCTTCAGCCTCATCGCTTTGTTGCGAATCGCCGGTGGAACAGGTGCTCTCCGCTTATTCAACCTGCCAATCCGTTCCTGTAGCTCATCCATCTGAGCATGCAAGTCTCTGGCAACATCGTCCATCGGCAAGCATTGGTACAGGTGATCGCAGTGAGGGCATCGATAGTACATCAACAGGAACTCACGTTCCTTTTTGGTATGCTTGTGCGGAATCTTCACCTTGGTTCGTTGGAGTAAAATCTTCTCTTTGTCAAAGTTTTTCCCGCACTCGTCACATCGAAAGATCACAGCCATGTCAGCATTTCTCCTTCTTCAGAATTTTACATAAAGATATCCAAGTACATTATATCACACATTGAATGAAATGTACATAGGTTTTCGAAATTTCCTCAAAAATAATTTGAGTACTCATCAAGGCCAGAAGTATATGCATCTTCCTCTCCGTTGATCCAGTTTGCAATTGCATCAGCAATGTCATCCATCGAAGGCATCACTGGGATCAATGTACAACGCCCCATTGGATGGTCCATAGGCACTTCGTCCTTTGGGAAAACTCCTACACCAAGATCATATGCATCCTGCTCTTCGTACTCGTTACAAATCTCACACACACGATGATCACCAGCAGTATGCCATTGGAGTCCTTCTACGAACGGGTTCTTTTCCGTGGCTCGTAGTATCGCTTGCTGGTAAGCATGCGAAACCGCAGTCCGAGCAAGGCGAAAAGCATTATAATCAATGACCCCAGTAGCACCAGGATAAACCTCACTGATGTCATAGTCCTTTCGTTTGCTTGGGTCGATGAAGTACTCAAGCTGACGGGCGATATCCAAAGCCGACGCATTTCTCGCTATCCCTTCTGCAATGATGCTTTCAATCGTCTTCTGCGTATGCTCAGTCGTGTTCCATATCGCCTTCGACAAAGTCCAGTTTGAACCGTCAGGCAACGGACCATATAACTTCCCATTCAGCACAGAAGCGACAATGTCAGTTCTAACAGTTGCTGTTCTTGCTCCAATTGGAAGATTGAACTGTTGAGCCCATTGAACATTCTCCTGAAGAACATTTCCAGCAACGTAATGAGCGTCCATCGTAATCTGTCCTTCGAGATTCCTCCCAAGTTGGACAAGCTCCGAGTTCAACTGCTGTTGCAAATCATTCAGGAAGATCTGCTGGTAGTAGGCCGTTCTCGTATCGATACCTTGAAGCATCTGAATCTGGCTCCCGACATTATTCGAGATATCTGTGTACATTTGAGCGATTCTTGCTTTCTCCTGATCGTCAAGATCGAGCCGTAAACCATACGACTTGCTGAACGTCAATCGATTAGCCATTACTCAGCAGCTCCCCCATCAGTTCCTTCTCCAGGATCACCTTCAGGCTTTGGATTCTGTTCAGCAGCTTTGTCCTCTATAGACTGCATTTCTTTCTTCTTGAAGTCAGTCAAAGCCACAGTAACACCAGTAGCCATCATATTTTTCTCCCTGAGAATCTGAGCAAGTTCATCATCGGCTTCCTCATCCGTCATCCGGTGCCACTTCTTGAGGTACGACTTCCTCGACCGAGTCTCACGTTGAATCTCAGCCATGTCAAGCGTCTTCTCAAGCTCTTCGTCCTCCGGAAGCGGATATTGATTCTCGACAAACACCTCAAGCTCCAAGTCACTAGGCGTAAACTCAGAGTCATGAAGACGAGCGATCTCAGGATAAAGGTTTGCACCTTCGATAATGGCCATGGCCAAGAACTCAAGACCAGGTTGCCATTCTTGCATCTTTTCATCACTGCGGACAATCAGAGGCCAATACAGCGCCTTCAAAGTCTTTCCGCTGGCTACGCGGGCTTCTAGAGTCCTGATGTCAGGTAAGTCAACCAGATCATACATCATACCTTTGATGCGATCCAGAGTGACACCCAAACTGTTGGAATATCCCATCGACTGCTCCAGCACACCAACCTTGCCTTGCTTTGCCTCACCAAGATTCGTATCTGTTGACAAATCCCAGAAAGCTCCGGCAGCAATCGACAAGTTCTCCTTCTTTGTAGTTGCAGGGTTCATATCAACGGCATAACGAATCGGATTCATACCAAAGCGCTCAGCATCCATGTCAGCATTGGCAAGCTTCGAATACCAACGCTCTCCCATCATCAGATGCTTGACTTCACTCACACCGTCAACGTCGCCAGTCAATCCATCGTTCACAAAGACGTAAGCCGGGATATACGTAAACAACGTCGCCTGCTCTGAGATGATCTCTTCGACAAGCTCTCCAAGCCCGTTATAGATCCCTTCACTCACATAACAAAAACCGTCGTCAAACATCTCATATGTCTTCTTGTAAATCCTCTGAGCTTCCCTCTGTTCATGCATCACCAAGTTGAACAGAACACTGATCTTCGTCATGTCACCGGTGATCGGATCTACATTATGAACGAACCCGTACGAAGGGATAAACTGAATCGTGATGCCATCTTCCGGACTGAAGTTCAAAATCGCAGCCACTCGCTTGCCAATGAAGCAGTCCTTGAGCCCAGCAAGGAGAAGCTTACCAATGCGATTCTTCGAGAGTACCGTATCAAGCAATTCCTGATACTGAGAGATGACTTCATCGTCACGTTTCTCGCCCTCAGAATCATCCTGAACTTCTGTGGCTAACTTCACATTGAAGTCAGGCTGCTTACTAAACATGAAGCGAGCCTGCTTGTCGATGATGGACTTCACATATTGATACGGCATGTCAGAAGGTTTGTAGTCGATCTTCGCTCCCGTCTCAGAGATGAAGTCAGCTCCATCCTCATATACACTGTAATACCCCATGATGTCCTTAAGTTCCTTGAGAATCATGCCACCGAAAGTCTGGTCATCCAGCTCAATCTGAAGCATCTTCCATGGGAACGGAAGACCGACATCACGATACACAATTTGAGTACTCATGCAACTTCACCCTTTCTCGGATTCCTTCCTTGATGCTTAATGTCAGCTACGTCGTACGTATCCAGCCCGTACCAAATTGCGGAGAATGTATGAGGATCGATATTGAACCGATCATAGACAAGCTTCCCACTCCTCTTGTCCTTGTCATATGTCAACGTTCTCAACTCACGAATAACATTCCTGCAGCGACTCGCACAGATAATTTTTCTGAAACGCTTGATCTTACGAACGCTACTGAGTCTTGAACCTGCATACTTGTTCCT
>Ga0209737_10000240_pt1 | contig 49464 bp, 45 predicted proteins | sample TergutCu122P3_FD_187284 | JGI IMG/M metagenome (GOLD analysis project Ga0209737, IMG submission 187284) | Cubitermes ugandensis P3 segment gut microbial communities from Kakamega Forest, Kenya - Cu122 P3 (SPAdes) (version 2) | ecosystem: Host-associated > Arthropoda: Insects > Digestive system... | reverse complement strand
ATACATCGAAGACCGACAAGGAAATCGTGACGAATACACCTCTGACGGAAGAAACGAACTAGACATACCAATAGTTGTCCTTGTAAACGCTTACACCGCCAGTGCCGCCGAAATACTCGCCGGAGCAATCCAAGACCACAACAAAGGAATCGTAATCGGCCAACCAACATTCGGCAAAGGATCAGTACAAAGAATCATCACCCTCTATGACAAAACAGCCGTAAAACTAACAGTAAGCACCTACTTCACCCCCAACGGCCGCAACCTAGGAGAAATCGGCATCACCCCCGACATCGAACTAAAACGAGACCGCGACACCTTCTATGAACACGGTACCGACAACCAACTCCAAAAAGCAATCGAAGTCCTACAAGACATGATTTATCAATGAGTAGGTCAGATAATAAACAACTCGCAGTCGCCCTTACCCCCTTAACCGATGAGTAGGGCAGATAATAAACAACTCGCAGTCGCCTTGCCCCCTTAACCGATGAGTAGGTCAGATAATAAACAACTCATAGTCGCATTGCCCGCCTTCTAGCGCAAGAGAACCTATAGCGTAGCCAATTAGGGCACAGCGACGGCGAGTGTTTATTATCTGACCTACGGAGTAAACCAGAGGAGTAAACCAGAGGAAAACCCCAGAACGCACATTCACGAACATTTGTTCATTTCCCCCCTATACAAACCAAACCACATATGCTATAATACCCTCTATGAACAAATTCACCCTAAAAGCCCCCTTCACCCCAACCGGTGACCAACCCCAAGCCATCACCACCCTTATCGACGGCTTCCGCAAAGGAAACCAATTCCAAACCCTGCTCGGCGTAACCGGCTCAGGCAAAACATTTACGATGGCAAACATTATCGAAGCACTAAACGTCCCAACCTTAGTTATTGCCCACAACAAAACCCTGGCAGGACAACTATACGGTGAATTCAAAGAAATGTTCCCGGACAATGCCGTCGAATACTTTGTATCATATTATGACTATTACCAACCGGAAGCATATGTCCCATCTTCCGACACCTATATAGCCAAGGACTCATCAGTAAATGAAGAAATAGACAAGCTCCGCCATTCAGCGACCGCTTCCTTGGTTGACCGCCGTGATGTAATCGTTGTAGCCAGCGTATCCTGTATCTACGGAATCGGCAGCCCCGAATACTACCGTGACCTAACCCTGTCGCTTAGACCGGGCGAACGCCGGGAACGTGACGATATCCTGCGAAAACTAGTCGAAATCCAATACAGCCGAAATGAAATGGATTTCCGCCGTGGTACCTTCCGTGTCCATGGGGATACCATTGAGATTTTCCTTGCCGCCGCCAGCGATACGGCAATCCGTGTGGAATTATTCGGCGATGAAATAGAAAGAATATCAGAAGTAGACGTATTGACCGGCAAAACCAAAAACGTCCTCGATTATATCTTTATATATCCGGCTTCCCACTATGTCATCGAATCCAGCACGATGGAACCTGCCATCCGCAAAATTGAAACAGAACTGGAAGAACGGATTCGATATTTCAAAAGTGAGGACAAGCTATTAGAAGCCCAACGAATATCCGAACGAACCAATTTTGATATCGAAATGCTCCGCGAAACCGGATTTTGCTCAGGAATTGAAAACTACTCCCGCCACCTAAATGGCATGGAAGAAGGCGAACCACCATTTACCCTGATAGACTTCTTCCCCGATGATTTTTTGATTATAATTGATGAATCACATATGACGATACCCCAGATACGCGGGATGCATGCCGGAGACCAAGCACGCAAAACGACTCTGGTTGATTTCGGCTTCCGCTTACCATCGGCGAAGGATAACCGACCCTTGGCATTCCATGAATTTGAAGAACGGATTAATCAAATGCTGTTCGTATCAGCCACCCCGTCTGTTTATGAAGAACACCACGAACTACTGCGTGTTGAGCAAATTATCCGGCCGACCGGATTACTCGACCCGGAAATATTTGTCCGGCCGGTAGATGGACAAATCGATGATTTGATTTCAGAAGTAAACAAAGTAACCGCGAACAAACAAAAAGTAATGATTACAACCCTCACCAAACGAATGGCAGAAGACCTGACCGATTATATGCGTGATGTCGGGATAAAAATTAAATACCTCCATTCCGATATCGAAACCCTTGAACGGGCAGAAATAATCCGCGATATGCGCCTTGATGTCTTTGATGTTTTGGTCGGAATAAACTTACTCCGTGAAGGACTTGACATACCTGAAATAGCCCTAGTTGCGATATTGGATGCCGACAAAGAAGGATTTTTACGTTCCGCTACATCATTAATCCAGACAGTCGGGCGTGCCGCCCGAAATGTTGACGGTTATGTCATTATGTATGCCGACAAAATTACCGATTCAATGCAGATGGCACTGGATGAAACCAATCGCCGCCGCGCCATCCAGCAGAAATACAATGAAGACAATGGTATCACCCCCCAGACAATCCGCAAAGCCGTGCGCGACCTTATCAGCGTTACGAAAGAAGTAGAACCGGAAGAAAAAACCATCGATAAAGATTTTGAGTCAATGAGCCGCGACGAACTTAATAAAAAAGTCGCCGAAGTCCAGAAAAAAATGAAAAAAGCCGCCGCTGAACTCGACTTCGAAAAAGCCGCCGAGCTTCGCGACCACATGACCGAACTCAAAAAACACCTACTAGAAATGGAAGAATGAAATGGAAAAAAAAGACTACATCCGCATCCGTGGTGCTTGTGAGCACAACCTAAAAAGCCTTGACCTTGACATCCCGCGCAATGAATTTGTCGTTCTGACCGGTTTGTCCGGTTCGGGAAAATCATCCCTCGCTTTTGATACTATCTATGCTGAAGGACAACGCCGCTATATGGAATCACTATCTTCATATGCCCGTCAATTCCTTGGACAAATGGAAAAACCAAACGTCGAGAAAATCGAAGGTTTGTCCCCCGCGATTTCAATCGACCAGAAATCAACCAATCGCAACCCCCGTTCAACCGTTGGCACGGTCACCGAAATATACGATTACTTCCGCTTATTATATGCCCGCATCGGCATCCCCCATTGTACCGACTGTGGCAAAGAAATCCGCCGCCAGACGATAGACGAAATGGTCGATCAGATTATGGAATTACCTGAAGGAACCAGATTACAACTATTAGCTCCCGTTGTCCGTGGACGCAAAGGCGAACATACCAAAATCTTTGAACGTGCTAAACGCAGTGGATATGTCCGTGTCCGGATTGACGGTAACCTATATGAACTATCCGAGGATATCAGCCTTGATAAAAATATCAAACATAATATCGAAGTCATCGTTGACCGCCTGATTGTCAAAAGCGGCATCGAGAAACGCCTGACCGATTCCATCGAAAACGTTATGGAACTAGCCGACGGACTATTAGTGGTTGATATCGTAGACTCAGAACCCTTAGTTTTTAGCTTAAATTTCGCCTGCCCAGACTGCGGTGTCAGTATCAATGAAATCGAACCCCGTAGCTTTTCCTTTAACAACCCCTTCGGCGCCTGCCCGGTTTGTGTGGGTTTAGGGTACAAAATGGAATTTTCCGAAGAACTGATGATACCCGACAAAAAGCTTAGTATCAATGGCGGCGCAATCTCAGCAATGGGTTGGCACTCAAGCTCCGATCCGGGAAGCTTCACCAATGCCATTTTAAAAGCCCTTGCCGAAGCTTACAAATTCAGCCTTGATACCCCATATGGCGAATTACCGGAAGAAATACAGAAAATCATTATCCATGGAACGGAGGGACGTGAAGTTGAGGTACATTATCAAGGTTCACGTGGACATGGGGTTTATCCCGTAGCTTTCGAAGGACTGATCCGCAATATGGAACGCCGTTACCGCGAGACATCATCCGAAGGCATGAAAGCCGAGTACGAAAGCTTTATGAGCTTTAACCCCTGCCATGAATGCAAAGGAATGCGCTTAAAGAAAGAATCCTTGGCGGTAAAAATATCCAACCAAAATATTTCGGAAATTACCTCAATGTCAATAAGTAAACTTTATGACTTCCTTGCCGATATGCAATTAAGCGACCAACAACGTCTGATTGGTAAACAAGTCCTCAAGGAAATCCGCGCCCGCGTCGGCTTCTTAATCGACGTCGGACTTAATTACCTGACCCTCGCCCGCGCAACCTCATCTTTGTCAGGGGGTGAAGCCCAACGTATCCGCCTTGCGACCCAGATAGGCTCCGGACTGGTCGGGGTATGTTATATACTTGATGAGCCGAGTATCGGTCTCCACCAGCGTGATAATGACAAACTCCTCAAAACCCTGAAAAACCTCCGTGATTTGGGTAATACCCTCTTGGTTGTTGAGCATGACGAAGATACAATGATGGCAGCAGACTATATAGTCGATATCGGACCCGGAGCCGGTTTGTTCGGCGGACAAGTTATCGCCACCGGGGATATCAATGATATTATGGCAACACCAGAATCAATTACCGGGCAATACTTAAGTGGCAAACTATCAATCCCGATTCCTAAGAAACGTCGCAAACCAACCGGATTTTTACAAATTCTTGGTGGAGCAGAAAACAACCTAAAACAAGTTGATGCCAAAATTCCGCTCGGCATATTAACCTGTGTAACCGGGGTTTCCGGCTCAGGCAAAAGCTCACTTATTAATGAAATACTCCATAAACGGTTGGCAAAAGAACTGAACCGTGCCCGTACCATCGCCGGAAAACACCGTGAAATAACCGGTTTTCTACAACTTGACAAAGTCATTGACATCGACCAATCACCGATCGGGCGGACTCCCCGTTCAAATCCCGCGACCTATACCGGAGTCTTCGACCACATCCGTGACCTTTTTGCCGCAACTACGGATGCCAAGATAAAAGGTTACAAAAAAGGACGCTTTAGTTTTAATGTCAAGGGAGGGCGCTGTGAAGCCTGCTCCGGAGACGGAATTATCAAGATAGAAATGCACTTTTTACCCGACGTTTATGTACCCTGCGAAGTTTGTGGTGGTAAACGCTACAACCGCGAGACCCTTGATGTCAGGTACAAAGGCAAAAATATCTACGATATCCTTGATATGACAATCGAAGAAGCCCATACTTTTTTTGAAAATGTGCCCTCCATCGCCCGCAAAATCCAAACCCTGCACCGCGTCGGTTTATCTTATATAAAAATGGGACAACCGGCAACAACCCTTTCCGGTGGTGAAGCCCAACGTGTCAAGTTGGCAACCGAACTGTCAAAACGCAGCACCGGTAAGACAATTTATATCCTTGACGAACCTACGACCGGCTTACATTTCGCCGATGTCCACAAACTCGTCGATATCCTCCATGAGCTGACCAAAGGAGGCAATACCGTTGTAGTTATCGAACACAACCTCGATGTCATCAAAACCGCTGACTACATCATCGACATGGGTCCCGAAGGCGGCGACATGGGTGGCACCATTATCGCCACCGGCACCCCCGAAGAAGTCGCCAAAGTTAAACATTCCTACACCGGATACTACATCAAGAAAATATTAGAGAAAAAATAAGATTGGAGACCCATATGCCCCTAATACTACACATCCCCCACAGTTCAACCTACATTCCTGAGGATCATTTAAAGTACTACCTTATGCCTTTAGATGAACTTAAAAACGAGACCCTGCTCTCTGCCGACATATTTACGGACGAGCTTTTTAACCCTGATATTCCCGGTCTCGATAAAATGGTAAATACTGTATCCCGCCTAGTAATGGATCCGGAACGTTTTCCCGATGAACAGGAAGACAATTTTGCCCGTGGTAATGGTTTTTATTATACCAATACACTTACGATGGGTGATAGAATCGGCAGACCTTTAAGGGAAAATAATGCTTCCCACAAAGAGCTAATATACCAAATGTATAAGAATTATCATGAACTATTTGAGCAAAAAGTCCAAAACCTGCTCGATAAATACAATAAATGCACCATTATTGACTGCCACTCATTCGGACAATCTTTAGTCGGCTTAGATGACCTACCGGATTTTTGCATCGGGACAACTCCACCCCAGACGCCGGATTCATTATATGACACCGTAGCGAACGCCCTTAAAAACTACAGCGTTGTAAAAGACTACCCATTCTGTGGCAGTATGATACCGGGCAAATATATAGGCGATGAACGGGTTTCAAGTATCATGATAGAAGTTAATAAATGGCTTTATACTGATGAGGAAATACATAAAAACAATAAATTTAATGAAGTCAAAACCGTCTTAAGCGAAATTATCAATTCGGTCTTTGAAATCATGTAATAATTTAATTATCCGTCATTCCGCAAATCTCTTTAAACCTCTCGCTTGCGAGAGGTTGGAATCTCATGAGATTGCGGGTCGAGCCCGCAATGACGAAAAACATATATTAAGGGCTAAAGAATTATACCATATCTTCCGATATATCTATCAGAAAGCAAGGACGCTACTATTTGGTGTCCTTGCGTTTTCCTTTTTTAAGATACTTTTCCATAAATTATATATAAATTTTTAGTGATTTTGCTTTGAAATTCCTTTCTAATGAGTTATAATCAACTTTGGAGCCATGGGAAACCGAAATACAGAAAGGATATTGAGAAAAAATGCAATTTACAGATATTGGAATCGACTTAGGAACAGCAAGTATCTTAGTATATATCAGGGGACGCGGCGTTGTACTAAAAGAGCCGTCAGTAGTCGCCTTTGACCGTGATACGAACAAAATAAAAGCGATCGGCGAAGATGCCCGTTTGATGCTTGGGCGGACGCCAGGTAATATCATCGCCGTCAGACCACTTCGTCAAGGAGTTATATCAGATTATGAAGTGACGGAAAAGATGATGAAGTACTTCATCCAGAAGGCAATGGGACGTAAAAGCTTCCGCAAACCCCGCATCTCCGTCTGTGTACCAAGCGGCGTTACCGAAGTAGAAAAGAAAGCCGTTGAAGACGCAACGATGCAAGCCGGAGCCCGTGAAGTCTCGATTATCGAAGAACCGATTGCCGCTGCGATTGGCGCCGGAATCGACATCGCCAAACCATGTGGCAACATGATAGTTGACATTGGCGGCGGTACAAGTGACATAGCAGTAATCTCATTAGGTGGAACAGTCGTAAGCGCTTCAATCAAAATCGCCGGTGATGACTTCGATGATGCTTTAGTCCGTTATATGCGTAAGAAACACAACCTGCTGATTGGCGAAAGAACCGCCGAAGATATCAAAATCAGAATCGGTTCAGCATTTAAAAGAGTAGAAGTAGATTATATGGATGTCCGGGGTCGTAACCTCGTAACCGGACTACCAAAAACAATCAAAGTATCTTCCGAAGAAACGGAAGAAGCCCTCAAAGAAACAACGATGCAGATTATCGAAGCAATACATAGTGTTCTTGAGAAAACACCACCCGAGTTGGCAGCCGACATAGCTGACCGTGGTATCGTTCTCACCGGAGGAGGAAGCTTACTTAACGGACTTGAAGACCTAATCTCCGAAAAAACCGGAATCAACACTATGACCGCTGAAGACCCAATGACTGCCGTCGCAGTCGGCACCGGCAAATATGTCGAATTCCTCGCAGGTTACCGCGAAAGTTAGGAGTATCCTATGTTAAAAGGTTTATACGCTGCATACACCGGAATGATCAACCAACAGAACCGTTTGGACGTATTGACGAACAATCTGGCAAACATCAATACCAATGGCTACAAAAAAGAAGGCGCAACCAGCCAATCCTTTAATGCCATGTATGCGCATAAAATCAATGACAAATCCATGAATGGACGCCTTACCCAGTATCTTGGTATCAACAATCCGGGAGTAAAAATAGGCGAAGGATATACCGATTTTTCCCAAGGACCAATCAAAGCGACTGCCAATACCTACGACCTTGCATTAACCGACAAAGGCTTTTTCGCCATCGAATATACCAACAAAAGTGGCGATACATCAATCAAATACACCCGTGATGGCAATTTTACCCTCAATCAAAATGGTGAACTGGTCACCCGCGATGGTGACTACGTCCTTAATATCAATAACCAGCGGATTACCGTGAACCCGGCAATTTTTGACACCGTTATAAACATAAATGGTGAAATCTACCAAAACAATGTATTGGTAGACCGGATTCAAGTAACCGATTTCGAAAACTACAATTACCTTAAACATTTCGGTGAAAACCTATATGAAACCGTCCCCGGAGCAGTCGAAATGGCCGCCGCAGCCGGAGTATATGCCGGACACCTTGAGACTTCAAATGTCTCCGTAGTATCAGAAATGGTGAACATGATTACTGTCCAGCGGGCATATGATGCCAACCAAAAAGTTATCACAACCCTCGATGGGAGTTTAGATATAGCCGTTAATCAATTAGGCCGCCTAGGCTAGGAGGAGTAGAGTATGGTTAGAAGTTTATGGAGTGCCGCAACCGGTATGAATGCCCAACAGACAAACGTAGATACCATCGCCAACAACCTGGCGAATGTTAATACTGTCGGTTACAAATCGCAGGTGGCGCAATTCAAATCCCTGCTATATCAAACATTGCAGACCGCAACAACCACCGCCAATGGTGACCCGAAACCAACCAGCTCGCAAGTAGGGTTGGGTGTTCGGACATCCTCAATTAACAACCTCTTTCACCAAGGTGCCATGCTAAGTTCACAATCATCTTCTGCCCTGGCAATCCAAGGAGCCGGTTTCTTTGCTGTCCGTGGTGCAAACAATGAAATCGCTTATACACGGAACGGTGACTTTACTTGGGCAATTATAGGCAATGACTTAATGCTGACCACCAGTGATGGCAGCGCAATCTTAGATACCCAAGGACGACCGATAGTAGTTACCCTTGCTTCAGTAAGCGCCAGATACAGAGAGGCATTTAACGAATATGTAGCTGATTGGAGGGCAAACAATACCAATCCTGACGGAACCTTAAAAAATCCTAACCTCTCAGATCCGGTAATGGCAAACCTAAATACCCTTACCCTCGTATCAAACCAGATTATCATAGATTCTAAAGGCGGTATCAATTATTCCTTTGGCGGACTTGATTTTCCTTTAAATATTGATGTCGGAATGTTCCAATTCGCCAATGTAGGTGGCTTAGAGCGGATCGGAAACAGCCTTTACATGCCAACAGCTGCCAGCGGCCCTGCACAAAATGAGGCAACCGCAATAGGTCTAAAACGAAGCTCGATCGCCCAAAACTTCCTCGAAGGCTCAAACGTATATGTCGCCGACGAAATGGTCAACCTTATCGTCGCCCAACGCGCCTACGAAATGAACTCCAAAGCCATCACAACCTCCGACGAAATGCTCCAAACCGCCAACAACCTAAAACGTTAGGAGAATAAATGAACTTTAACACCATAAACGCCCTAAACAACATCCAAACCGGCGAAAACCAAAGCGCAGCCAAACTACGCGAATCACTTACGAATGGCAAATTTTCAGGATCATCCGATGAAGAGCTACTAGCCGCCTGCAAAGAATTCGAAGCCTATTTCCTAGAAATGGTCTTCAAAGAAATGCAAAAATCGGTCGATGCCTTTTCAGACAAAAAAGACCAATCCACATCACAAATAGTCGATTACTTCCGCGATATGACAATCCAAAAAATCGCATCTGATGCAACCCAAGCCCAAGGACTTGGTTTGGCACAACAATTATTCGAACAAATGAAACGGAACTACAGCATCTAATTCAATGGAAACAATCACCGGCTACGTAGAAAACATCATCTATCAAAATAGCGAAAACGGTTATACCGTTCTTGCGCTTTTTTGTGATGGCGAAGAAATCATCTGTACCGGCAGCTTAAGTGCGATAGAAGAAGGTGAAGATATCGAAGCAGATGGTGAATACATAGAACATCCGGTTTACGGCAGCCAATTCAAAATTGTCAAATACCACTCGATTGTACCCACCGATGCCGACAGTATGAAACGCTACCTTGGTTCGGGAGCAATCAAAGGAATCGGGGAAGCCCTGGCAGCCCGGATAGTTAATTATTTTGGCGAAGATACATTCAGGATCATCGAAGAAGAACCGGAACGCCTAAGTGAAATCAAAGGAATCAGCGAACGCAAAGCACGCGAAATCGCTGAGCAGATGCAGGAAAAAAAGGAAATGCGGGAAGCATTTGTCTTTTTGCAAAAATACGGCATCTCAAACACAATGGCGGTAAAAATCTTTAATACCTACGGCGAACGGCTTTATGCCATTATGAAAGAAAACCCCTATCAACTAGCCGAAGACATTTCCGGAATCGGATTCCGCCATGCCGATGAAATCGCCCTAAATGCCGGAATTAACATCGACTCGGAGTTCCGTATCAAAAGCGGTGTATTATATGTATTACAAATGGCTTCACTTGATGGGCATACTTACCTTCCACTCGCAATCTTACTGGAAAAATCCGCCGAAATACTCAAAATAAATCCGGAAAACATCAAAACCCAAGTTGACAACCTGATGATGGACAAAAAAATATACATCAAGAACAGTCCGGAAGGACCTTTAGCTTATACCGCTTACTTTTACTACGCGGAGCTAAAATGTGCCAAAAAATTAATCGACCTGAATGCCAGCATCCCCTCTTTCGATGCAGAAGCGTGGGAAAAAATTTCTACAAAACTTGAAAATATCCTCTTTGACCAAGATATTGAAGCTGACGAATTGCAATTAAAAGCAATACAAGAAAGCGTCCGCCAAGGGGTAGTCATTATATCCGGCGGACCAGGAACAGGCAAAACAACAACCATCAATAGCATCATCAAGTACTTTGCCGGTGAGAATTATGATATCATGCTGGCAGCCCCGACAGGAAGGGCAGCTAAACGAATGACTGAAGCGACCGGTTATGAAGCAAAAACAATCCACCGTTTATTGGAAGTAAAAGCCGGTGGAGATTCCCGGTCAGATGACGATATGCGCAATGTCCGCTTTGAAAGAAATGAAGAAAACCCCTTGGAAACAGATGTCATTATCGTTGATGAAATGTCGATGGTTGATATAAATCTTTTTCTTGCCTTGCTTAAAGCAATAAACTTTGGCACCAGACTTATTTTGGTCGGTGATATGGACCAGCTTCCTAGTGTCGGACCGGGGCAGGTGCTGAAAGACTTAATCCACAGCAACAAATTTGCGACCGTCATACTCAAGAAAATTTACCGGCAGGCAAAAGAAAGTGACATTGTACTAAATGCCCACCGGATAAATAATGGTGAACAGTTAGTCCTTGATAACAAAAGCCGTGATTTCTTTTTTCTCGAAAGAAATGACGCAAACGTCATCTACAAACATATGATCCAACTAATAACTGAAAAATTGCCTTCTTATATTGAAGCCGAGCCATTGGAAATCCAGGTTCTCACTCCGATGCGCAAAGGTCCGCTTGGAGTCATCAACCTTAACAAGATACTCCAAGAGTACTTAAATCCACCCGACCGTAAAAAAAATGAATACCAAAGTGGTGAAAGTTTGTATCGTGAAGGTGATAAAGTCATGCAAATAAAGAATAATTACAATATTGCATGGGAAGTTTTAAGCAAATACAATATTGCAGTCGATTCCGGTACCGGCATCTATAACGGTGATAGCGGGATTATTAAGGAAATCAATGAAAAAAGCGGGATGATGGTTGTTGAATATGATGAAAACCGCCTAGTTACATACACTTTATCACAACTCGATGAAATAGAGCTGGCATATGCAATTACAATTCATAAAGCCCAGGGAAGTGAATATCCTGCCGTTCTAATTCCTCTGCTCAGCGGTCCGCGCCTGCTCTTCAACCGCAATTTGTTATATACCGGCGTTACAAGGGCAAGGCGGCTAGTGGCAATATTAGGACAGCGCGATACTATTTCTGAAATGGTCAGAAACGTTTCGCCCACCAGCCGCTTTAGCAGTCTCTATGAAAGGATTATTGAAGTTTCATGCTCTTCTTAGACTTACTTTTTCCCCGGCGTTGCCCCTTTTGTGATGAACCACTAAAACCCGGCAAGGAGTTGGCTTGTCCCCCCTGCCGTACCCGGATTTCATATCTTATCGAACCAACATGCCTTAAATGTGGAAAGAAGGTAAAAGACACCGTTGAATTTTGCGAGGATTGTTCCGGAAGAAGCCACTATTATGACCGGGGTATTGCTCTATATGAATATCAAAGTTTGGCTGGGGCGATTTATCGTTTTAAGTACAAAAACCGCCGGGAGTATGCTGAATTTTTCGGTAAGGAAATCAGTGAAAAATTGGGAGCGGACATCATTAGGCTCAAACCTGACTGCCTTATCCCCGTCCCCATCCACCGGAAACGTTTACGAAGCCGGGGTTATAATCAATCGGCAGAGCTTGCAAAAGTAATTTCCCACTATCTAAAAATTCCATACGACGACAAAATAATACAGCGGGTACAAGCAACCGCTCCGCTAAAGAACCTAAAATTAAAAGAAAGGCAAAATAATTTGAAAAAGGCTTTCAAAATTAATCGGAATGATGTAAAATTAGATAGGATTATTATTATCGATGACATTTACACGACAGGAAGTACGATTGATGCCATGGCAAAGGAGTTTCGGCAAATTGGTGTCAGTAAAGTATATTTTGTCGCCTTATCAATCGGTAAAAACGATATGGAGGTTTGAGTATGAACGTACGTAACTGTAGAGTCTGCAAAAAGATTTTCAACCATGTATCCGGTCCGCCTATATGTCCATCATGCCGGGATGCAAAAGAAAAGAAGTTCCAAGAAGTAAAAAAGTACATCCAAGACCAACGTACTGCTTCCATTCATCAAGTTTCAGAAGCGTGCGAGGTAGAAATCAGCCAGATTAACCAATGGATCAGGGAAGAGCGCTTACAATTCGCCGAAGATTCACCGATCCGGGTTGCTTGTGAAAAGTGCGGAGAGATGATTCGCGCCGGTGCATACTGTGATAAGTGCAAAGCAGAAATGACAAATACCTTAAGCAGTGTGTACAAAAAAGAAACACCGGTACAAGAAGCACCGAGTAAAAAGGAAAAAGAAGGCAACAAAATGCGCTTCTTATAATTTCCTTTTGAAGGAGTATCTTATGTTGAAAGGAAAGCACTTTCAATGATTAATGAAGAACGCGTGATTTTGATGACAAAGCTGGCATCATATGAACGCGGACCGGGGAAAAAAAACGTTATCATCGGTAACTTTTTCCGTAGTGATTATATCGGGTTTCAATTGTTGAAATCAATCATATATGCCACGATAGCAACAGCTATCGTGGTTGGTGTGTATTTATTTTATCATTTTGAAGAATTATTGGCTGAAGTATATCAAATGGATTTAATCGAGTTCGGCAAGGAAGTACTCAGATACTATCTTACCTCATTAGTTATTTACTGTGGTGTTTCATATGCCGTATATTCATACCGCTACCACAAAGCACGCAAAAACCTAAAGAACTATTACCAAAACCTACGCAAACTAAACCAATTATATGAATCAAAAGAGTAGGGCGGGTGCTTGCCCCCGCCGAAACACATATCATATTTTGAAAGGTATAAAATGACCAGTCTGCTTGTTGCAAAACAATATGTCAAACACTTTGTTGGCAGATATGAAGTATATCTCTATCCATTAGGAAAATTCCTGATGGCATTTATTACTTTGGTATTTGTCAATGGGGCGACCGGATACATGGCAAGATTAAACAGTATGGCAGTTGTTTTTGTCGTTGCCTTGATGTGCTCATTTATGCCGCCGAATTTTACCGTCATCATGGCGGCTACATTTGTCATCGCCCATTTATATACAGTTTCCCTCGAATGCGCGGTTGTAATGCTCGCGATATTTATGTTGATGTTTTTGCTGTATTATCGCTTTTCACCAAAAGACACGTTGATTATTTTGCTGACCCCGATATGTTTCGCCCTTAAGATTCCCTATGTAATTCCTTTGCTTATCGGCCTGCTGGCAACCCCGTTGTCGATAATGTCTGCCGCTTGTGGAATTATTGCATATTATACCGTCAGTTATATCACCGGCAATATGGTGACTTTGGCCGGAATGGCGGCAGATGATATGGCAGTCAGATTCCGTTATGTCATCGACGGAATTATGAGTAACCGGGCGATGTTGGTAATGATAGCGGCTTTTGCGGCGACAGTTATTGTCGTTTATGTGGTTAGGCGGATGCCGATACCCCATTGTTGGATTATTGCAATGATAACCGGTTCACTTGTAAACATTATGGCTTTATTATTGGGTGACCTTGTCTGGGATATTACGGTTTCTATTCCCGGTGCGATTTTGGGAACTGCGGTATCGATTGCGATTGCAAAAGTTGTCGAATTTTTTGTCTTCCATATTGATTATAATCGGGCTGAGAGTGTACAATTTGAAGATGATGAATATTATTATTATGTAAAAGCCATTCCCAAGATAACTGTGGCAGCACCATCACGGAAAGTAAAGAAAATCCATTCATCACGCCGACAGGCTGAAGCTGCTAGAATGGCAAGCAAGGAAGAAAATCTATGATGCCGTTTCTTAACAATCTATGGCAAAATATTCAAAATAATGAGTTGATCACGATACCCCACTATATTAAGTGGACAGATATTGTTGAGATTATCCTTATTTCTTTTTTGGCGTACAGCATTATGGTATGGATAAAAACTACCCGTGCATGGTCATTGTTAAAAGGAATCGTGGTTATTGCCATTTTTATCCTCGTCGCATTTATTTTTAATATGAATATTATTCTATGGATAGTCCAAAATGTTATCGGGGTTGCCGTAATTGCTATTGTTGTTATTATTCAACCAGAACTTCGCAAAGCATTAGAAGAGTTAGGGCGCAAAAATATCATCTCGTCGATGCTGCCCTTTGATAGTGTCAAATCCGATGAAGGGCGATTCTCTGACCGGACGATTAACGAAATCGCCAAAGCTTGTATCGAGATGGCGCGGGAAAAAACCGGTGCCTTGATTGTTATTGAACAGAGTGATCGTTTGAACGATTACGAAAGCACTGGTGTCGATATAGATGCAGTTGTTTCCAGCCAACTATTAATAAACATTTTTGAGCATAATACACCCTTGCATGACGGTGCGGTTTTGATACGTGGCAACCGGATTATTTCGGCGACTTGTTACTTGCCGTTATCTGATAACCGCGGTCTTAGTAAGGAGTTGGGTACCAGGCACCGCGCCGGGATTGGAATTTCTGAGGTTACGGATTCATTAACAATAATCGTATCTGAAGAAAGCGGCCGGATAAGTATAGCTTATCGAGGGGAAATGGAGCGAAATATGGACGTGGACGGGATTAAAAAGTATTTGGTGATGATTCAAAACAAACCAGTTGAAGACAAAAAATCCCGGATAAAGCATAAAGTAAATAGTAAAGCGGGGAAAGTTAAATGAAGCATATTTTAACAAAGAATATCGGTCTAAAAATAGTGGCTTTACTTTTCGCCGCCATAATGTGGATTGTTGTAACAAATATAAATGATCCAAGCACTTCCCGTGTATTTAATAATGTACCGGTTCAAATTATCAATGCGCATCTGCTTGAAGATACCGAACGCATCTATTGGGTATTGGAAAATACGGATATTCTTAGTTGGGTTACAATCCATGCTCCTCGTTCGGTTGTCAGCCGGATTAATCATGAAAATATTGTTGCCAAGGCGGATATCAATGATTTAAGCAGCTTAGATACAATTGCTATTACATTTGAAGTTGACAATCTTAATCCAGCTGAAATTAGTACAATTCAAAGCAGTTCCAATATTTTGAAACTTCAAATAGAAGCACGGAGAAGCCGCTCTATCCAGATTCGGCCTTCAATACAAGGGGAAATTGCCGAAGGTTATATCACGGGTGACGTGATTAACAGTCCAACTGTTGTTACAATCAGCGGTCCTGAAAGCCAGGTTGCCAGCGTTGCTTATGCGGAGTTCCACTTTGATATCACAAATATCAACTATGATATCAGGACAAATGCTGATATTATTTTGTACGATTTCGATGGAAGAGCTGTATCGCGGGAACGAATCAGCCTAAACACAGAACAGGTTTCATTGACAATTCCGATTCTGGAAACAAAATCAGTTCCTGTCCGTTATAGCACGACCGGAACCCCCGCCGGTGGATATCGTGTGAATGGGGACGATGAATTAAGCCACCCATATATTGTGATTGCCGGAAGGGGTAGTGATATCCAAGATATAAATGAAATAGTGATTCCGCCAATTGATCTTAATGAAAGTACGGAAAATGTTGTTAGGAATATAAATATCAATGAGTTGCTTCCTGCGAATATCCGGCTGGCAAAAATAACTGATGATAATACACTGAGAATAAGCATTGGTATTGAGGAAGAAGTCAGTCGGGTAATTACTTTGCGTGAAAATCAAATACGGTTTACGAATGTTCCCAATGAATATATTGCCATATTATATGATTTTACCGAAACATCACCGATAACCCTGATAGGATTACAACGAGACGTAAATATTGTACAACCATCATTGATAATCGGTGAAATAGATGTTACAAGGTGGATGGCAAGCCGCAATATCACCTACTTAAATGCAGGAAATTATCAAATGCCGATAGACATTAACATAGGAAGCAACATAACAATTGCAAACAACATCATGGTAATGGTAAACATCAGTCATAGAGAATCGGAGTAAACCAATGAGAGGTAGGAATAACAGCAAACATTTATTAAACTCTTTATATATTTTAGCTGCATTATTTTTACCCAACCTATTTTTGTTTTATCTATTCAACAATAATCAAGTCGCAAATAATCTCTATTTTAAGCATTTTATAATACTTGGTTTCATTATCGCGCTTATTAGCTTGGTTTTATTTGTAATCTCTTATGGTATTTGTAAAAGTATTGATGGGGCATTATTTACTTTAATAATATTTTGGATTATTTTTTGGTTGTTCGAAGTAATAACCAGACATACGTTAAGATTTTTTCTTCCGATCGGCGGAATGGATATGATGTTTTTCGTATATTTCCTATTAATCATCGGGTTTATGGTTTTATTCAGAAAAATCCGTCCCTCGATAGAAAAACTTCACAATGCCTTTCGCGTAATACCGGTTACTATCTGCATTTTATTTATAGTTAACTTTGCTCCTGCTTTTTACTCAGAAGTAATTGACTTATACGTAAATCAAGCTCCGGAGGAGAAACCTTATTACTTAAAAACTGAATTTGAAATTGATAAATCATTGCCAAGTCCTGATATTTATTGGTTTCATATGGACGGAATGATCGGTTTCGATGCTGCCGCAAAACACTTTGGTGACAGTAAGGAAGACATTAAATATGAGTTACAAAAGAGAAACTTTGTCATAAACGAAAGTGCAGAAGTAAATATTGGGTATTCAGATATCGCAATCCCAGCGCTTATATCGCCTGCTTTTTATGACAGTTATCTGGAAGCGTTGCTTGCAGAATATGATCATATGTGGCAGCTTCCCCGAAAAGACGAGATAGAAAGAGTGTTAAGAAGGGACCGCATAAATATCCATGATGATATTATGCCGAATCAAGAATTATTTAATGCTTTTATGGCAAAAGATTATTCATATGTCTCTTTTTGGCATGGTGATGTTAATACTGCGACTTACTATTATACGACTGCTCCTGATCTTGTGACAAGGACAGGGGTAGAAAGACGCCGTGATTTTTATTTGCAAGTTAATGATTTAAAGGTTCTATTATTATCGACAACACCACTATCACATCCGTTTTTTGCCAGAAGGATAGATGAATATTTTTATAATCAACAAACGGCCAGTGACATAATTTTTAATATGATTGAACAGCATGAAGAGGTAGTTAAAAGACAACTTATTGTTGACAATCCCGATTTCTCAATATATAAACAGGAGTATAATTTCTACCGCTGTATATATGACAGTTTTAGGTTGCCATCCCCAAAGCTCTATTTTATCGAGCTAAATTGGGCACATGAACCATTTGATAAGCTGTATTGGGTACATGAATCATTTGATAGATTGTATGAGAAGGGTCAGGCTGAAAATATTTTTGATGCTGATACCTATTATATGGAATTGCACCGGTATACTATCCAAGTTTTTTTGAATACGGTCGATATGATACTAGAGCAGACTCCTGATGCCGTCATAATAATTCAATCAGACCATGGTCTTGAATGCCGCGCTCAAGTATATATGCTGGAAAATAATTACCCAGAAGAAAAAGTGTGGGATTTATTTGTTTCAACAATCAGTGCAGTTAGGGTACCGGAGGAATTTGGTGGGTTGGATGAACCGCTGGAGCCGCTCAATATTGCCAAATTTTTGGTTAATAGTTTTGTCGGAAAAAATTATACTCTCAAATAATTGAAAGGATGTATATAATGAACAAGATGTTTGGAACGGATGGAATCCGTGGAATTGCAAATGATTATCTGACCCCGATGTTGGTTATGCAGATAGGGCAGGCTGGTGCTTTTGTTTTAACCAAAGAGAGTGATTATAAACCTACGATAATGGTTGGTTGTGATACAAGGATATCCAGTGATATGTTGGCGAGTGCGTTGATGGCAGGCATTTGTTCGGCCGGAGCAAATGCAGTCTACCTTGGTGTGATACCCACTCCGGCAGTGGCTTACCTAACCAGAAAGTACAAAGTTGATGCCGGTGTAGCCATTACTGCATCGCATAATACAATGGAGTTTAATGGTGTTAAGTTTTTTGACGGCAATGGTTTTAAGCTTCCTGATGAGCTGGAGGATGAAATAGAAAATATCATCCATAATGGAATGAAAGGAATTAAGCTTCCAATAGGTGCCAGTGTCGGCAAAATAAAATACCGCTCCGATGCCCGGGAAGAATACATTAATCATGCAATCCAAAAAGTACGTTGCGACCTCAGTAACCTAAAGATTGTCGTAGACTGCGCCGAAGGAGCAAGTTTTTATACTTCGGTTGAAACATTAAAAGAGCTTGGCGCCGATGTAGTAGCCATTCATACCAGCCCCAACGGGACAAATATAAATGCCAATTGTGGCTCGACCCACATGGAAGAATTACGTGCGCGCGTGGTTTATGAAAAAGCCGATATTGGATTAGCTTTTGATGGTGACGCCGACCGGATGCTGGCTGTTGATGAAAAAGGTAGTATTATCAGTGGCGACCAAATTATGGCTGTAGTTGGCTTACACATGATGAATGCCGGTGAACTTAAAAACAACACTATTGTCGCAACCGTGATGAGTAATCTGGGATTTTTCATAATGTGTGACAAAAATGGTATTAAATACGAGCAGACCAAAGTTGGTGACCGTTATGTAATCGAGCGGATGCGTGAGTTAGGTGCCAGTTTAGGTGGTGAACAATCAGGGCATATTATTTTTCTTGACCAAAATACGACCGGTGACGGATTATTAAGCGCATTGCATCTTTTGCGGGTAATGGTTGAAACAGAAAAGCCGTTGTCAGAGCTTTCTCAGGTGATGGAAGTATTACCACAGGCATTAGTGAACGCCGATGTCCCAAATCACCGGAAAAATAATTATTTGGATTATCCGCAAATATCAGATGCAATAAATGCCTTAGAGCAAAAATACGCCGGTGACGGACGCGTCTTAATCAGACCATCCGGAACAGAACCATTAGTCCGCGTCATGATTGAGGGCAAAGATGAAAACGTGATAAAAGCTGATGCTATCGCTTTGGCCGAGTTAATCCAAAACATCATGTTGTAAGAACACGTCCACTCATTGCGAACACATAGCATTCCCAATCATTATTGCATCCGTCATTGCGGGCTTGACCCGCAATCCCCAAACATGGTATAATGGCGCGAAGGAAGGTATAAGTATGGTAAGTCAAAAAGTAGTAATCAAGAATCCAACTGGGTTACACCTAAGACCAGCAGGCATCCTATGCAAGGAAGCAATGCAATTCAAATCACTAATCAATTTTGTATTCCGGCAAAACACGGCAAATGCCAAAAGTGTCCTAAGTGTTTTGGGAGCATGTGTAAAATGTGGCGATGAAATTGAGTTTATCTGTGAAGGTGAGGATGAGGAACTAGCCCTAAAGACGCTGATAGCGGCAATAGAAGATGGCTTAGGAGAGTAAACCAAAACCGCACACGCGGTTTTGTTACATTATAAGAGGTGTAGATATGAACTACAAACGATATATGAGAAACCCGGTTTTAAATTTTCCTAAAAGAACTTGGGTAAATAATGAAGTAACTAAAGCCCCGATTTGGTGCAGCGTTGATTTACGGGATGGTAATCAAGCCCTTATTGAGCCGATGGTTGTCTCGGAAAAAATTGAAATGTTCCAGTTTCTTACCAGTCTTGGGTTTAAGGAAATCGAAATCGGTTTTCCCGCTGCCAGTCAAATAGAATTTGATTTCATCCGGCAGCTTATTGAACGCAAGCTTATTCCTAAAGGAGTAAAACTCCAGGTCTTGGTTCAATGTCGTGAGGAATTGATTGACCGTACTTTTGAGGCGATTGAAGGTTTGGATGAAGCAATAATCCATATCTACAACTCGACTTCAACTTTGCAACGGGATGTCGTTTTTAATAAAGACAGGCAGGGAATTATTGATATTGCTGTTAATGCAACCCGGATAGTAAAAGAACGCGCCCGGAATTTCCCCGGAAAGATTTATTTGGAGTATTCCCCCGAAAGTTTTACCGGTACCGAGCTTGATTTTGCTCTTGATATCTGCACAGCCGTCCAAAGGGAATGGGAACCAACAAAAGAAAATCCCGTGATTATCAATCTTCCGGCAACTGTAGAAATGACAATGCCCAATGTTTATGCCGACCAGATTGAGTGGATGCACCACCATTTTGAGAATCGGGATACGATTATTTTGAGTGTCCACCCCCACAATGACCGGGGAACAGGTGTGGCATCAGCAGAGCTTGCTTTGCTTGCCGGGGCTGACCGGGTTGAGGGTACTTTGTTTGGTAATGGGGAGCGTACTGGGAATGTCGATATTTTGACTCTTGCTTATAATATGTTTTCTCAAGGTATTGACCCCGAATTAAAGCTTAATCAAATAACGGATATAGTTGAAATATATGAACGTTGTTGTAAAATTCCTGTCCACCCTCGTCATCCTTATGCCGGAGAATTGGTTTTTACCGCTTTTTCCGGCTCCCATCAGGATGCCATCAATAAAGGGGTAGCGGCAATGCGTTCCCGCAATGACCAGTATTGGCAAGTACCTTATCTGCCGATAGACCCGGTCGATATCGGGCGCAAATATGAACCAATAGTCCGCATCAACTCTCAATCCGGCAAGGGTGGTGTTGCTTTTGTCATGGATACTTATTTTGGCTTCAAATTACCGAAGGGTATGCACAAGGAGTTTTCATCGGTAATTCAAGCAATTTCTGAAAAGCAGGGTGAGGTATCTCCCGATGAAATCATGCAATCGTTTAGGGATACTTACCTTAACCAAAAAGAGCCAATTCATTTCCGTAAGATAAAAATTGATGATGTAAACTCAGAAAATGGGGTCGAACTCGAATTCGATACCAAGGTTTACGTGACTTATACTTATTATGGTGAGGAAAGGGTTTTCGAAGCAGTGGGGAATGGTCCGATTGATGCGGTTAAACGTGGGTTGCAAGAAATCACTGGGGTGCGGACGAAGGTGCTTGATTATGAACAGCATGCTTTACAGAGTGGTTCGGATTCGCAGGCTGCGGCTTATATACACTTATTAAATGCGGATACCGGGGCGGTGACTTATGGGGTTGGGGTTAGTTCGAATATTACCCGGGCGTCGGTTAGGGCGGTGTTTTCGGCGATTAATAGGTTGGGGATTGGGAAGAGGGATTGAATTTGGAGGTGTTGGTAAAAGCGAGTAGCTTTTAGGTGTCGACAAAAAGCGAGTAAGTCTGGCTTCACGCAAAACGCGCTTTCGCTCCGAGAGAAACGTTGCGTTACGTAAGGCGGTAAAATACACCGCCTAAGTAACGACGTTTCTCAAGGGTTTTGCTTTTGAAGTCAGACTTACTCGCTTTTTGAATTTACTTTGTGGGTTTTTGGTTATTGAAATTTATTTTGTTTATCTGCCTACAAAAATTCCAGTTTTCCTTGTTTTTTGAGTTCGTCGGGAATTTCGCGGACGCTTTGGGCTTTGTCTTTGTGGCAGACCATGATGGCGTCTTCGGCTTCTACGATTATTAGGTCTTCGACGCCGAGGGTTGCGATTAGTTTACTTTTGGCGTATACGACACAATTGCTGGTGTCGATTAAGATTTGGTCGCGGTTGGTGATGTTGCCGGAAGCATCTTTTTCGTGTAGGGCTTCAAGGGCATCCCAGCTACCAACATCACTCCAGTCAAACTGGCTTTCAACTACCATTACTTCGTGTGCCCGCTCCATAATTCCATAGTCAATAGATATCTTGGGGATAGTTGGATAAACGGCATCCAAAATTTCCTGCTCCTTATCGGTTTGCATTGCGTCTTCGATTTTTTGTAGACATTCATATATATCGGGAAGCAGTTTCTCAAAATACCTAAGAATTGTTGATACCTTCCACACAAACATTCCACTGTTCCAAAGGTAACCACCATCCCGCAGATATTTCCGGGCAGTTTTGATGTCCGGCTTTTCGACAAACTCGATAACCTCATGAAAATTTTTAGAGGATTCTTTAACATCATATTTAATATAACCATAACCAACAGCCGGAAAAGTTGGTTTTATTCCGATAGTTATAAGATTGTCAGTTTCGGCAGCGAGATTTATTGCTTGTTGAAGTGTGCGATTAAAGCCATCAACATCCTTGATATAATGATCGGATGCAAAAACACCCATAATTCCATCACCATATTTTTTGCGGATTTCAATAGCAGCATATCCGATACAGGCGGCAGTATTTCGGGCAGCAGGTTCTGCCAGAATATGATTGGGTAAAATAGTCCCGGCAGTAGTTTCACGCATTAGTGGGGCTTGATTTACGTTTGTAACGATGAAAATATCTTCTGTTTTGATAGTAGGTTGCAAACGATTGATGGTTTCATTAACCATCAAATCATCACCCGTTAAATTAAGGAACTGCTTTGGTAATTCTTGACGGCTTAAAGGCCAGAACCTGGTTCCACCCCCACCAGCCATCACCACTCCGTAATTGTTCATATATATATCCTTCTTTATGAAGCTTTAGATTGTTTTAGATGATATTATATGTCATCTTAGACAATCTCTTCATATTATTATAAGCGGGCTTCCGCGATATTTTCCCGAAACCAATCATAAGCCAACTTAACACCCTCGGCGAGGTCAACTTTATGAGACCAACCAAGATTATGAAGCTTGGTTACATTTGTAAGCTTACGAGGAGTGCCGTCCGGCATGGCTGCATTCCAAACCACTTCACCTTCAAAACCAACAACATCCCTGACAGTTTCAGCCAGTTCACGGATAGTTATCTCTTTACCCGTCCCGATGTTTACATGCTCTTCACCATCATAATTTTCAAGCAGGAAGACACAAGCATCTGCCATATCATCAACATATAGAAACTCCCGCAGTGGAGTGCCACTACCCCACAACTCAACTGATTCCCCTTTAATTTTTGCCTCGTGGAATTTGCGTATCATCGCTGGAAGCACATGAGAGCCTTGTAAATCATAGTTATCATGAGGTCCATAAAGATTAGTCGGCATACAACTAATAAAGTCATCACCATATTGACGCTTATAATATTGACACATTTTCAGCCCAGCTATTTTGGCAATTGCATAAGCCTCATTAGTTTCTTCAAGTGGTCCTGTTAACAAGGCTTCTTCTACAATCGGCTGGTCTGCCATCTTCGGATAAATACAAGTACTTCCAAGAAAAAGTAACTTCCGTACCTTACATAAATGGCTGGCATGAATCACATTACATTGAATCTGAAGATTGTCATAACAAAATTCCGCCGGCCTAGTATTATTGGCATTAATCCCCCCCACCTTGGCCGCCGCAAGTATCACAACATCCGGTTTCTCCGCCATCATAAAATCCATAGTAGCTTGCTGATTAGTTAAATCCAATTCACGGTATAATCGAAAAACAAGATTATCATACCCCTTTTTCCTAAGATTCCGCACAATCGCACTACCAACCAACCCATCATGCCCCGCCACATAAATTTTGTCTGTTTTATTAATCGTTGTACCCATAACATACTCCTTTAATCGTGAAGTTTGAGATTGCGATTCAAAAGACCGACCCTTGAGAAACGTCGTTACTTAGCCAGCGTACTTTGCTGGCTTATGTAACGCAACGTTTCTCTCGGAGCGAAAGCGCGTCGGACGCTGAATCGGCAATCTCAAACTACGCGGCGACTCTCTCGAAGCGAGCACATCGGACGCTGAATCGCACTACCAAACTACGCGGCGACTCCTAAATCAGCACACCAACTCCTAAATCAGCACACCAACCCCTAAACCCCACAACGCCCCTTCTTATACTCCTCCGCACCAACCCCCGCAATTAATCGCATATCCGCATCCATCATCATCGCAACCAACCCCCTAAAATCAACCTCCCGCTTCCACCCAAGCTCCCGCTCCGCCTTCATCGGATTCCCCCAAAGAAACTCAACCTCCGCAGGACGATAAAACTCCGGATTCACATCAACCAACAACCGCCCGGTAACAGCATCATACCCCTTTTCCGTCACCCCGCTGCCTTCCCAACGAATCACAATCCCCAACTCCCCAAAAGCAGCCTCAACAAACTCCCTGACCGTATGCGTCTCATTAGTGGCAATAACATAATCATCAGCTTTAACCTGCCTAAGCATCAACCACATTGCCACAACATAATCACCGGCATAACCCCAGTCACGCTTGGCATTCATATTACCAAGAGACAATTTCTCCTGCTTACCGGCGATAATATTGGCGATCGCCAACGTAATTTTCCTGGTGACAAAATTCTCACCCCGCCGTGGCGACTCATGATTAAACAAAATCCCGTTGCAAGCATACATATTATAAGATTCACGATAATTCACCGTAATCCAATAAGAATACATCTTGGCAGCCCCATACGGACTCTTGGGATAAAAAGGCGTCTTCTCACTTTGAGGTGCTGTCTCTGGTAGACCACCAAACAACTCAGAAGTTGAAGCTTGATAATAACGACAATTCCCCCCGTTAACCCGGATAGCTTCCAATAACTTCAAAGTACTCATACCAGTTGCATCAGCAGTATACTCCGGAACCTCAAATGATATCCCGACATGCGACTGAGCGGCAAGATTATAACACTCTGTCGGACGGATTTCAGCGATTAAACGCATCATATTGCTAGAATCGGTGACATCCCCATAATGAAGAAAAAATTTGACCTTGTTATAATCGGACTTGATAATATGGTCAATCCGGGATGTATTATACATCGTACTGTGACGCCTGATTAAACCATGGACTTCATAACCCTGTTCCAAAAGAAACTCCGCCAGATATGAACCATCCTGACCGGTAATACCGGTTATTAATGCGACATTTTGCATTTCATTTTCCTTTCTCTATAGCAGATTACTTATTAAAACCCCAATCCCGGTTCCGAGAATTGCCCCGGCAAGAACCTGAATCGGTGTATGACCAACGAACTCCTTTAGCTTTTCTTCGGCACTTAAATTTTGCCCCAGCTTGTCCAATAATTCAATCATTTCATTGATGACCCGCGATTGATTACCGGTTTCACGGCGGACACCCATGGCATCATGCATAACAATGGTGGCAAAAACCAACGCCATCGCAAACTCATAACCAAGCGCACCATATTCAAAACCGACAGCGGTTAATAACCCACAAACAGTCGATGAATGTGAACTGGGCATTCCCCCGCTGCCAATCAGACGCTCAAAAACAAACTTCTTGGTAATAAAAAGATAAATAATTGTTTTCAGAAATTGGGCGATAAACCATGCTGAAAAAGCGGAAACAATTAACTTGTTTGCAATAATATCCTGTAGAAAGTCCATTCCTGTTTAATCTCCTGTTGTATATTCATTAAGTGCGTCACGCCAATCGGCAAAGCGGTAACCGCCACATAACTCCAGCATGTAGTTATTAAGAACTGAAAAAGCCGGGCGTTTTGCTGCTGTTTTGTATTCAGAAGAATCTATCCATTCAACAATAGTTTTCAAACCATTCAGACGGAAAATCTCTTCTGCAAAATCAGCCCAGCTACACATACCTTCACATGTGCCATGGAATAAACCATAATGCTCAGTTGGTAAAAGCCAGGCGATTGCCCTTGCCAGTTCAATTGCGCTGGTAGGTGTGCCGATTTGGTCAGATACCACCCTGATGGTATCATTTGTTTCTGCCAACCGTAACATTGTTTTAACAAAATTCTTCCCGTCGCCGTATAACCATGCCGTCCTGATGATAAAATAATTACGGGCAAAATCTTTGACAAAACTCTCACCAGCTAGTTTGCTCGTACCATATATACCGGTTGGTCCGGTCGGATCAAACTCCTTATAAGGAATCTTTCCCTGACCATCAAAAACATAATCAGTGGAAATATGAACTAATTTTGCTTTCGTTTCTGTCGCGGCAATACTCAAATTACGGGGTCCGATGGCATTAATGCGATATGCTTTATCAACATCAGTTTCACAAGCATCAACAGCAGTATGGGCGGCGCAATTGATAATGGCATAAGGTTTTACCTCGCGGACTAAACTCAATACCTGCGAAATATCAGTGATATCCAATTCAATAACATTCGGCACAGCCACATCTGTATTGATGAACTCATAATCCCCGTGCATCACCTTATTTATCGCTCTACCCAGTTGCCCATTTGCACCGGTCACTATTATTTTCTTCATTTACTTTCCTCACAATTCATGATACTTCCTTATTCTACATCTTTTCTCAAAAATAAACAAGCCTTTCGCACCGTTTGCACGAACATAGTAGTTAGTGTATAATTAAAATATGAAAAAATATATATTAGTATTTCTTGCTTTATTAATCCTTATGACAGGATGTAAAAGGAACACACCAGAAGAAATTAATACTGATCAAAACCGTGGTAATCAAAGCACGATAGACTCAGTGAATCCAGATACTAATATTGAAGACACGACAGTCGCTGATAATTTGCCTGTTATCGATCACGAAGCAGATACTCCTCCCATCCCCGGTATGGTACGCAGCCGGATAACCAACGAATGGGTTGACGAAGAGGTAGCTGCTACCAGACCAATCGCTATCATCGTCCCCAATTCCAGGACAGCCAGCCAGTTTGGGCTTTCATATTCCTCAGTCCTTTATGAATGCAATGTTGAAGGCAGTATGACCCGTTTGATGGCAATATGGGATGATTGGCGGGATTTTGAAAAGATAGGCAATATCAGAAGTGCCCGTGATTATTATGTTTATTGGGCTTTTGAATGGGATGCCTTTCTTATTCATTTTGGCGGTCCCCATTATTCGGACTATATTTTGAACCGGAGCAGCACTGAAAGCATTGATTGTCTCAAATATAGCGGGGCTTATTTCCGTGACGTGGCAAAAAACAATGTTGATAATGCCTTTACCAATACCGAAAGAATTAGAAAGTCGCTTGATTTTTTTGGTTACTCGCCGGACAAACGGGAAGAGATTACTGACAAACCCCATTTCTTATTTGCAGCTCCGGGGCAGCCCAATAATTTAGTGCAATATGCTGATGCAATCAATGCGAAGAGAATTGATATGTCATCAACATACCCGGTTACAAACTGCTACTTTGTCTATAATGCCGAAACCAGACTTTATGAGCGATTTCAACATTTGTCCGGTGAAAAGGATGGACCACACCTTGATCTATTAAATGACGAGCAGCTTACCTTCAAAAATATTATTATTCAAAATGTATACTTTGAACAACGCGATTTGCAAGGTTATCTTAGCTTTCAATGCCATGATACTACCAGAGGGGGTTGGTTTTTTACTAATGGTAAAGGAATTAGGATTACCTGGGAAAAGACCAAGGATTATGAGCCAACCCGTTTTTATGATATTTCCGGCAACGAAATCGAATTTAATACCGGTAAAACGATGATCCTTATTATTCAAGACGGTGATGTTTTTATAGTCGATGGAAGACGAGTTTCATAGCAAAAATTTATGTTAACCACTGCCGATTCCATCGACAACAATTGACTGTTTTAGTCAAATTTTTCAGAACCTTTGTTCATTGAAAAATAGATAATTTATGATTCAATCACTGTTAAAAATTCATCACTTTTAACAATTAATCAAAACGCGATGCCTAACATATTTACCCCTATTTGTGCTTGTGATAATATGTTGAATACTGACCCTTGTTTCCGGGAAAGGGCAAAGAACACATAAGATTTATGTAAACTCAACAACCACGGGGGTAATCTCATGCCTGAATTAACTAACGATTTTTCTTTAGAAGAATACATATCAAAAATAATGATTAGACTAGGAGTTCCGGCGCATTTAAAGGGTTATCGTTACCTCCGCTCTGCTATTTTGATGGCAATAAATGATATCCAAGTAGTGGGTAGCGTAACGAAGCTTTTATATCCAGAGGTAGCCAAATTATACGATACCACCAATAGCAAAGTCGAGCGGGCGATCAGGAATGCGATTGAAATATCATGGGAACGGGGTAATCCGGAATTATTTGAAGAACTATACGGTTATTCCATCAAGGATGGTCATGAGCGCCCAACCAATAGTGAGTACATTGCCAATATCGCTGATCAAATACAACTCCGTTTAAGAAGCATGAAGTAAAGGTATTTTCATGGAAAACACAAAAATAAGTATTGTCGTTCCGGTATACAATGCCATTAATTTTTTGGAAAAGTGTATTACATCATTAATCCGGCAAACTTATAAAAATCTGGAAATCATTATCGTTAATGACGGTTCTACTGACGGAAGCGGTGAGCTTATTGAACAGCTAAGCATGTCCGACCCACGTATCAAGGTTATCCATCAAGAAAATGGCGGATTATCAAACGCCAGAAACAGCGGGATAAAAATCGCCAGCGGTGATTACATTGGTTTTGTTGATAGTGATGATTACGTTGCACCAAAGATGTATGAACATTTGATGCAGTTCATAAATCAATCCGATCTTGAAATCGCCCAGGTTTCCCGGATTGAAGTCAATCAAAATAATGAATACTTACCTGACATATGTGAACCGCCGAAAACAGAAACATTTCTATCCGGCAAGGACTTTATCCGTGAATTATTGTTGCACAAGGGGGATTCCTCATTTTGCACCAAATTAATTAAGGCTACACTTTTCGAAATTGGGCTTTTCCCGGAAGGGATTTTGAATGAAGATATCCACTTATTAATCAGACTTCTTCCAAAAGTAAAGAAGATAGGGGTTCTTCCGGAAAAGTATTATTATATTGTGCATCATCCGGATTCGCTGACCCGTCGTATTAATGCCGACATTTTTCCGCAGTCATATTCTGATATGATAGGTAATGCCGATATGATCGAAGATATCATCAGATCTGAATATCCGGAACTGACCAAAGAAGCGAAACGTTTTGCCTTGTATCAGCGCCTGGATTACCTACTCCATATTCCAATATCCCAAATGGGTCGGGCAAATAAGCTGTACTTAAAGATAATCCAATATTTACGCAAAAATTTAAGAAATATTCTTTTTAATCCCCACCTCACCCCAAGAAATAAACTTTATTTGTGCTTGTTTGCCACTGCCCCAAGAAGCATCCGCCGGGTACACCGAAAAATCCGGAAACGGGGTTGAAAGGACAACCAATGAAAGAGCGAATTTATGTCTGCCATACCTTTTATCATGTTTACATCAGTTGCTTAAAGGAGCTGGCTTTACGGAATAAAGATATTGAAAAGGCTGATATCGTCCTTAGTCTGATGTCAACCGATTTTGGTGGACTTAAAGAGCGCCTTGGGGTTTCCGGTTTATTTGCAGATATACTGGAATATGACGAAAAACCACCTTCTTTTTTTCCGGAGCTTGAGAAATACCGCAAAAACCATGGAAACATCCTTGTTCATATGATAAAGCGAATTATTTTTACGAAAAAGCTGGGAAAAGCCCAGATTCCTTTTCTCCCGGTTGATTTCCGCAAATACAAAAGCATTTATGTCTTTTGTGATTCCGATCCGATTGGTTATTACTTGAATTATGCCAAGATTCCCTACCATGCCGTCGAAGACGGTTTGAACTGCCTTGTCCATTTTGACGCTGCCCGTTTTGACAATCGTGGCAGCTTCCGGATAAAAGCCTGGATGTCGGCGCGGAATCTCATTTTTATCCAAAATGGTTACGGCAAATACTGTATCGACATGGAAGTAAATGATATCTCAGCGATTGAGCTTCCGTGCCCAAAATATATTGAAAAACCCCGGGAGGAACTAGTATCTTCGCTTGATAATAACGGAAAAGAGCTGCTAATAAATATCTTTATTGCCAATATGCCTTCACTCATGGAAAAGTTAAGCAATAAAGGGGACGCTCCCAGGGTCCTGATACTTACCGAACCATTATGTGACATGGAAACCAGAAAGACCCTTTTCACCGATATTATTGACCAACATGGTCAATCAAATGGAAAGCAAGCAGTCATAATAATAAAACCACATCCCCGTGATATTTTAAACTATCAAGAGCTTTTTCCGGAACATATTGTTCTCGACGGTATGTTTCCAATGGAAATCCTAAATTTCATTCCGAATCTACATTTTGACCGGGTGGTTTCGGTCTTAACGGTTCCCAACGCGATTAAATTTGCCGGCGAAGTATTGTTTCTGGGAAAGGATTTTTTGGATAAGTATGAAGATCCCCTTCTGCATCGCCAGAACGAACAGATTTCCGGAAAAATCTAAAGGTGGTAGATTTTAAAGGTAAAATGTGGTAATATTATATACATGTTAAAAATCCTTAAGAAATTAAGCAAAATCCTTAATTCACGCCAGAAAAAGAGCATGATATTACTCGTTTTCCTAATGCTCCTCGGGGCAGTTTTAGAAATGGCAAGCATCGGGTTATTGATTCCGGCAGTTTCCCAAGTTATGAATCCCGAATTTGTTGATTCAAACCAGTATGTGGCTTTTATTTATCAGACCCTCGGTTTTCGAAGCGTTAAAAATTTTACTATATTTATGATGCTTTCATTGATTTTTTTCTTTATTCTCAAAAATTGTTTCCTATTTTTCCAGACCAAAATGCAGTTAAAGTTTGTATATACTAACCAATTCGCCACATCGCGGCGTTTAATGATAAATTTCATGAAACGCCCTTATGAATTTTACCTTGGTGCTGATACGGCGGTTATCCAAAGAAGCATAACCTCGGATGTTAATAATATGTACGGATTGGTTTTAGGTCTTTTACAGCTTATGAGTGAAGTATTTGTATTTATTGGGTTAGCGTTCCTTTGTATTGTCAGCAGCCCGGTAATATCATTGGTATTTTTTGCGATTATGATTATTATTTTGGCGATAATTAAATTTGTCCTTCAACCTATTATGAAAAGAGCAGGAAGTGAAAATCAAGAATATTACAGCGGATTATTTAAATGGATAAATCAATCCGTGACCGGGATTAAAGAAATAAAAGTTGCCGTTAAGGAACACTATTTTATTAATGAATATGCCAAATGCGGAAAAGGATATGTAAACGCCGTCCAGCGTTATAATCTCTTCACTGCGACGCCCCGCTTATTGATTGAAACAATCGCAATCATCATGATTATCCTCTATATGTTGACGATATCACTTAAGGGAATGGTATTTGATGATTATATTCCGATTCTTGCGGCAATAGGGGTTGCGGTAATGCGGATGATTCCTTGTGCCAACCGGATAAATAACCATCTCACCTCGATAGCTTATTTTGAACCTTTTTTCATGGGGGTCAGCGATAATCTCCAAGCGGAAATCAATGACCAAAACATCAATTACGATGAGGACGCTTATGAAAAAGAATATCAGCGCCGTCAAATGGTTCCCAAAATGAAAATTAAAGAGCAGATTAAGCTTTCTAATATTACATTCAAATATCCGGGTACGGAGGTTTTGATTTTTGACCAAGCTGAAATGACAATTCCGATTGGTAAGGCTGTAGGTATTGTTGGGACATCAGGAGCCGGGAAAACAACGGTTGTTGATATTATGCTGGGGCTTTTTAAATTACAATCAGGAAAGATTCAGGCTGACGGGAATGATGTAAATGAAAACTATGATTCTTGGCTCAAAAATATCGGTTATATACCCCAGACGCTTTTTATGATTGACGATACCATCCGGTGCAACATCGCTTTTGGGATATCAGCGGATCAAATTGATGATGATAAAGTTTGGTTTGCTTTAAGGGAAGCTCAACTGGAAGATTTCGTCAAGGGACTTCCGGAGGGTCTTGATACCGGCATCGGAGAACGGGGAATCCGCTTGTCCGGTGGTCAGCGCCAACGGATTGGGATTGCCCGTGCTCTCTACGAAGATCCCGACATCCTCGTACTTGATGAGGCAACGGCCGCCCTTGATAATGAAACCGAAAGTGCAATAATGGACTCGATTAACCGCCTCCATGGCAGAAAAACCTTGGTAATTATCGCCCATCGCCTGCAGACAATTGAAAAATGTGATATAATATATCGTATCGAAAACGGCAAAGCTTTATTAATTGAGAGGAGCAACTACTCATGAAACTCCTAAGCATCATCATCCCTTGTTACAACGAACAGGAAAATATCGCAGATTTTTATGCCGAAGTACTCAAAAATGAGTCCTATTTCACGGATAACAATTTTTCGCTGGAGTTTTGCTTTATTGATGACGGCTCATCGGATGGGACTTTGGCTGAAATTAAAAAGCTGAAAACCCAAGATGAACGGGTAGGTTATCTGTCGTTTTCACGTAATTTTGGCAAAGAGGCAGCCATATATGCAGGACTTAACAAAGCTAATGGGGATTATCTGGTATTTATGGATGCCGATTTGCAAGATCCGCCATCATTACTCCCGGACATGCTTAACTTAATAAATGAAGGATATGATTCCGTTGCTACCAGAAGAGTGAACCGCAAAGGTGAGCCGCCGGTCCGCTCATTTTTTGCCCGCCGTTTTTACAAATTGATGAAGCGGATATCCAAGGCTGAGATAGTTGACGGTGCCCGTGATTACCGCTTGATGACCCGTCAGATGGCGGACGCAATCCTTAAGATGCCGGAATATAACCGTTTCACCAAAGGCATTTTTGGCTGGATTGGTTTTAAAACTAAATGGTTGGAATTTGAAAATATCGAACGCCGGAAAGGTGAAACCAAGTGGTCATTTTGGAAATTGGTCTCTTATTCCTTGGACGGCATCACCGCCTTTTCAACCGCACCCTTAAGGATGGCTTCCTTTTTCGGTATTTTATTGTGTCTGATCGCTTTTATTTTCATTAATATAATTGTTATAAGGGCATTAATATTCGGTGACCCGACTTCCGGTTGGCCGTCATTAGCCAGTATTATCCTGCTGGTCAGCGGAGTCCAACTATTTTGTATTGGTATTATTGGTGAATATCTTGCCAAGACCTATATGGAAGTCAAAAACCGCCCGATTTATCTCGTAAAGGAAGAGTCCCAATGATTAGCATTATTGTGCCGGTGTATAATACGGAAAAGTACATTATCGCTGCCATTGAAGCAATTATGGCACAATCTTTTGTTGATTGGGAATTGCTTCTGGTTGATGATGGCTCATCCGACAAAAGTATTAAACTTATCAAGGATTTTATTTCCAAAGAGCCGGAAGCAGTACAGGGAAAATTCCGCATTATATCAAATAATAAAAACGAAGGCGTTGCGAAAGCGCGTAATATAGGTCTTGATCATGCCAAGGGCAGATACATCTCTTTTCTCGATGCTGATGATATTTGGATGGAGGATAAACTCGAAAAGCAAATGAAGTTTATGGAAGAGAAGGGAGCGGCTTTCGTTTTCACCGCATATGAGTTTGGTGATGAACAAGCGCGGGGTATCGGAAAAATCGTTTCTGTTCCTTCGACCCTTAGTTACCATGAAGCCTTATCCCGGACAATAATTTTTACCTCGACAACCCTTTTTGACTTAACTCTAATAGACAAAGAAATGCTGAAAATGCCGAAGGTAAAAAGTGAAGATACCGCTACCTGGTGGAAAATACTTCGTCACGGTTATGTTGCCCACGGTTTAAACGAGGTTACTACCATTTACCGCCGTTCCCCTTATTCGTTATCAGCAAACAAACTTGAGGGAATAAAGCGGATTTGGAATCTGTACCGTAACGTGGAAAAATTATCATTGGTTTATAGTATATACAATTTTATTCCATGGGCAATCCGCGCTACATTGAGGAGACTTTAGGGTAATGAAACGAATGGAATCAATAAAACGCATCTTTATCTTTGCCGTCAATATCATGAGCCTGTTTATCTATACAGGTTTATATGCTTACTCATGGTTTGATTATTATTACCCCGTCATAAACAACTTTAACCAAGGCATCAGATTATATGTGAATGGACATATTCTGATAATTCTTTTATATGTTGTCATCTTAAGCGTTTTTTCCCGTACTTATGGCAGCCTGAAAATCGGACACCTAAAACCGGTTGATGTCTTTTTTTCCCAAGCATTCTCACTGCTGGCAGTAAATATTATTTCATATTTCCAGATTTCCCTTATGAATAACTGGGTGGTAAAAACAAGACCGCTACTATTGGTTTTCATATGCCAACTGGTAGTTGCGGCGATATGGGCAGTAATGTGTGATTATATCTACCGGAAATTGTTCCCGCCGCGTGACATTCTGATTGTATATGGGGAACGCTCGATTGATGAAATCAGCAAAAAGTTTTTCGGACGCAAAGACCGCTTCCGTATTACCCAGTCCATCAATATCTCTGAAGGTATTGAGACAATAAAAAAGACAGCGGCCCAGTTTAAGGGGGCAGTTGTTTTATGGGATATACCGATTGAGATTCGCAATATTCTGTTAAAGTACCTCTACAGCAAATCAAAGCGGGTGTATATGATGCCCAAGATTCCCGATGTCCTGATTCAAGGAGCTGACCGCCTGCATCTTTTTGACACCCCCATATTATTGACGAGGGAATATGCTTTGACAGTTGAACAACGATTGGTTAAACGTTTAATCGATATCTTCCTTTCGCTAATGCTAATTATAATAACTTCTCCGATTATGTTACTTACCGCTCTGATCATCCGTTTATACGATAAAGGACCGGCACTTTTCCGTCAAACCCGTCTCACCGCCGGGGGGAAAGAATTTCAAATTATCAAATTCCGTAGTATGCGGACTGATGCCGAAAGTGACGGTATCGCCCGGTTGGCAGGACGAAAGGATGAGCGGATAACCCCCATCGGTCGTTTCATCCGCGCCGTGCGGATAGATGAATTACCCCAATTATTCAATATATTTATCGGGCAAATGTCATTTATCGGTCCTAGGCCGGAACGTCCAGAGATAATCGAACAATACCTTGAAGATATGCCGGAATTTGCTTTTCGTTTGAAGATGAAAGCCGGGTTGGCCGGTTATGCCCAAGTATATGGTAAGTACAATACTACCCCATATGACAAATTAAAACTGGACTTGGCATATATCGAAAGTTACTCCCTATGGCTTGATCTCAAAATCATGCTCCTGACGTTAAAAATATTGCTTAAACCAGATAGTACCGAAGGAATTGCAGAAAGTCAGATAACGGCAATGAAGGAAGATTGAAGATGAACAACAAAGAGTTTATGAATGAAAGTATGGATTTAAAAAGATTATTTCTCTGCCTCATGCAAAAACTGCACTTAATAATCATTGTAACCATCATCGGCGCGATATTATGTGGCGGTATATATTTCATCGTCCGTATGGTTTCGATGCCAACCCAATACCAATCCCAGTCGGAGTTTTATCTTCAATTCATATATGACCCCAGTGGCGAGAACGAGCAATATTATAATGGTTTCACCTGGAATACCTTGCTTCATGCCGACCCAATCCTTAATCATGTTGTAACTGCCTTGAAATCCTTACCTGATGGGACTAAAATATTAGCCGGAAATCCTGAGACTGATGAAAACTATAAAACCCGTCTCCGCGAAAATATGATGCAAGCCAAATTATTGTCAGACCGCCGTATATTAACCATCTTTTTCACCTCTGATGATAAGGAAATAATCAATATTGTAAAACAAGCCGTAGAAATTGGTTTAATAAACTATGCCACCGAAGCACACGAAATAATATCGATGGAATTAATCCGCAGTACCGAGCCACAGCTTTATGTCTGGGACAATCATTTACCCCGGGCGGTAATTGGCGGGGCGGTATTATTTTTTCTATTGGCGATGTTTGGCTGGTGGTTTTACCACATCCTCGATGATTCGCTTTATACGATTAGCGATGCCGAAAAACGCTATCCGTATCCGGTGCTGGGGATTTTATTAAAAGATGAGTCCTTTGCTTCGGAAACTCCTTACTTCGCTGAGCTAAGCGAAAATAGAGCACATATAATCAAAAATAAGGCAGTCCATTTTCTTTCGGTAGAAGACCTTCCATATCCCGCGGGGGAGGTTTTACGGCAATCTGATGGTGTAGTCTTGAAGATCCCTTTTGGACGCCGGAATGGAAAGCTGGTTGAAAGATGTATCAGCTATTTGAAAAATCAGGATGTTGAAATTTTAGGCTTATATATTGAAGATGCAGATATCAAATTTTTGCTTAGTTATTATTGGGGTAAAAGGAGTGTGAGGAAAAGATGACCATCCAAGTCCTTGTAGCTGCCGTCCAGCAAAATGTCCATGAACTGGCAGCCAAAATGAATCTAGAAACAGAAACTATCATCATCAACCAAGATGAGAACTTTTCATATGAAGAGTTTACACACAAAGAAATTTTGGTAAAAGCCTATACCTTTGCCGAGCGTGGTGTGGGGCTTAGCCGCAATAATGCCCTGCTTCGTGCCGATTCTGACCTTGTCCTGTTTGCAGATGAAGACATAGTATTAAATAGTGGTTATGTTGATATAATCCGTGATGAGTTTGCTAATAACCCCAAAGCAGACATAATCATCTTTAATATTGCCATTGATGAACGCCGGGCAACATATAAAAACACGACGTTTAAAAGGGTCAGATGGTACAACTATGGTCGATATGGCGCTTGCGGAATTGTAGCACGGACAAATAAACTGCATGAAGCCCGTGTTACCTTTTCCCTGTTATTTGGTGGTGGGGCACTCTATAGCAATGGTGAAGATAGTTTATTCTTACATGATTGCCTAAAAAAAGGACTAAAAATATATGCTTCACCACGAAATATCGGATACGAGGAATACCGTGATTCGACATGGTTTAAGGGTTACAACATAAAGTTTTTTTTCGACCGTGGGGTACTCTACCGCCGTCTATACGGTTTAATGGCAAAACCCTTAGCCTATAGGTTTTTATATAAAAATCAAACGGAAATGTGTCGGGATATACCACTGGAGATGGCATATTTCTTAATGAAAAAAGGCATAGAATCATGATACTTTATATCACTATTGCGGTAGTTACGGTACTGGCTGCCGGGATGGTCAAACCGCAGCCCCAAAATGATATGATTATCTCCCGTCAGCAGATGCTTAACCAAGCAGCGCTTCTGTTCATCTTTTCAACCCTCTTTATTGTTTCGGCACTAAGACTCAATGTCGGAAATGATTATGTAGGTTATGTAAAAAATATGCACATGGTTGTCAGTGATGCTTTTGTTGTGACAGAGTTTGGTTATAACTGGCTGGTGCGGATTATCTACGGACTAAGTGGTTTTGAAAATTTTTTAATGGTATTTGCGGTTATTGCTTTTATGACCATTTACTTTTTCATGTTGACGATTTACCGGGAAAGTGAAAATTTTTGGTTCACTTTCTTTCTCTTTATCGTTTTCGGCTTTTATTACCAATCATTCAGCACTGTCCGTTACTATCTGGCAGTCGCGATTGTTTTATACAGTATGACATTTGTATTTAAGCAAAAATGGCTGGAATTTGTTCTGCTGGTATTGATAGCGGCAAGCTTCCATAAAACAGCCCTTGTTGCCCTGCCTTTTTATTTTCTTGCCTCACGAATATGGAATAAATGGGCTTTGATTGGTGCCGGAATATTTTGCACAACCTTTTTATTCCTACAAGATTTTTATATGCGGATAATGCTTATTCTTTACCCTTCATATCGTGAAACCGATTTTCTTGAAGGCGGAACAAGTACCATAAACATTGTCCGCTGTGGTGGCATACTAGTTTTTTCACTTATATACTATCGGCAGGCTATCCGGGATAATGTCCGTAACCAATTCTATTTCTATTGCAATTTAGGAGCATTTGCCCTATATACCTTTGGTTCATTTATCCCAATTGTTTCAAGGATTGCGTACTATTTAGTCGTAACACATATCTTTTTTCTTCCGGCAATATTAAGCCGGATTGAAAACAAAAAACAACGCTATTTTTTTACTGCCGCCATTATTTTGGCAGGAATACTATATTTAGCAATATACCTATACAGGGGGCAATATGATGGAGTCCGCATCCTGCCATACAAGACATTTTTGTTCCACGAATTGCCGTTATTAATTATGTCAGAAAGGTAAAATCGTCTGCTAAAGCAGCCGGGTTAGAAGTATGTATGACCAACTGTTTTTCACAATTATCATAGTTTGCCTAAATCCCGGTGACAAACTTAAGAAAACCCTGGAGAGTGTTTTGATGCAGACATTTACCAATTATGAAATAATCATCAAGGACGGAATGTCTAAGGATGGCGCGTTGGATGCCATTATGAACCAATCTCGTCATTGCATACTATGCGAAGCACAGTTTCTTGACCCGCAATCTCATCCCTTCATCCTGAACCAATCTCGTCATTGCATACTGTGCGAAGCACAGTTTCTTGACCCGCAATCTCCTCTCTCCATCCTGAACCAAAATCGTCATTGCGGGCTTGACCCGCAATCTCATCCCTTCATCCGCCTCATCCAGAAACCCGACACCGGCATCTACGACGCAATGAACCAAGCAATCGCAGAAGCCTCCGGACAATATATCTACTTCCTGAACTGCGGTGACCACTTATGGAACGACCAAGTATTAGCTAATATACATGAAAAAATCACTGATAATATTGATGAAGCAATGATATTCTATGGCAATATCTACGAAGAACTAACCGGCCAGGAAGTATACGCAAACCCCCGGATAGACCGCTTCGCCTGTTACCGTTACCTACCATGCCACCAAGCCTGTTTCTACCATAAAAACTTGTTAAAAGAGCGTTCCTTTGATATTGAGTACAAAGTCCGGGCTGATTACGAATATTTTATCTGGGCAGTATTAAGCAAAGGAGTAAAAACCAGTTTCATTCCCATAATTATTGCCCGCTATGAGGGTGCCGGTTATTCAGAGGCAAAGAAAAACCAAAAATTTTCCAAGTCTGAACATCAGAAGATAACAGGCAAATATATGACAAAAGCAGAAATACTTAAATACCGCCTTATCTTGCTTATAACCTTGGCACCCTTGAGAACCGCTCTATCACGAAATAATCAACTTGCCGCTTTCTATAACCAAATTAAGAAAACCATATACAAAAGGAAATCAACATGACCATAACCTTTGTATCAAACTATATCAACCACCATCAACTACCATTCTGTGATTCACTTTATGAGCAGCTTGGTGATGATTTTACCTTCCTTCAAAGCATACCCATTGAAGAAGAACGGATAAACATGGGTTGGGATAATGAAGGTGAAAAAAGACCTTACGTCCGCTTTCTATATAATGATGAGCAATTAATAAACCTACTAATCGAAAGCGATATCCTGTTGGTCGGATGGTCCGGGGTGGCAAAGGTAGAAACCACAGTCATTAAAAGACTAAAACAAAACAAACCAACTTTCCGTATCAGTGAGCGAATCTACAAAACCGGCCGCTGGAAAATAATTTCCCCCCGCGGTTTGTTCTACCGCTACCGAGAATTTACCCGTTTCCGGCGACATCCCTACTATTTGCTATGCATTGGCACATATGTGGCAGCAGACTTTAAACTACTACATGCTTTTCCCAACAAAAAATTCCGCTGGGGATACTTCCCCAAAACATACCACTATGGCGAAGAATTATGGCAGAAAAAAGCAACCACCGAAGTAGTTCAAATCTGTTGGGCAGGACGTTTCATCGAATTAAAACACCCCGAATACATGATTAAACTCGCCCACGACTTACACAACCAAGGTTATACCTTCCATCTTAACATGATAGGTTCCGGCGAAATGGAAAGCCAACTCCACCAAACCAGCACAGAGCTTGGACTCAACGAAATGATTACCTTCCATGGAACAAAGTCACCAGAAAATGTCCGCGAAATCATGGAAAAATGCCACATCTTCGCCCTGACCAGCAACCACATCGAAGGCTGGGGAGCGGTCTTAAGTGAAGCAATGAACAGTGGAATGGCCGTAGTGGCAAGCACCCATGCCGGAGCCACCCGCTTTCTAATTGACAATGGAGTAAACGGCTTTTATTATAGAAAAGGCAACTATAATGAATTACTTGACCTGATTAAGCAACTACTAGAAAAACCAGACCTACAAGTCAAATTCGGCAAAAACGCATACCATACAATAGCAACCCAATGGAATGCCGAACACGCCGCCGCAGAATTACTCCGTGTTTGCCACACCGTCCAAAAAGGCGAAGAAATAACCCCAGCCAAAACCGGCCCCCTAAGCATCGCCCCCACAATTAACCCATAACAAAGCCAAAGAAAGCCATAACCAAATGTATAACCGTGAAGTCGAAAGTGTGATTCAAAAGTCCAACCCTTGAGAAACGTCGTTACTTAGTTTGCGTACTATGCAAACTTACGTAACGCAACGTTTCTCTCGGAGCGAAAGCGCGTTGGACGTTGAACCACACTTTCGACTACGCGGCGACCAACGTCGACTACGCAGCAACCAAATTCGACGCTAAGAAAGGATCCCCCCCATGAAAACCCTATGGCTCACCAACATCATGCTCCCCGCAATAGCAAAACACCTAAACATCCCCCACAGCAACCGCGAAGGCTGGCTATCCGGCCTCTATGACCAATACCTAAAAGACCACAAACCCAACACCGAACTCGCAATCTGCTTCCCCTATGACGACCGCGAAACCCTAAACGCAATAAAAACAAAAATCCAAACCAACACCCCCCAAAACTACCTAAAATTCAAAAGTGACCGCGTAACCTGCTACAGCTTCCGCGAAAACCTAACAACCCCAGAAAAATACGAACTCGAACTCGAAAAACAACTCAAAGAAATCCTTAACGACTTTCAACCAGACATAATCCACATCTTTGGCAGTGAATACCCCCATGCCCTTGCCATGACAAACGTCTGTAAAGACAAACAACGCATCCTGCTTACCATCCAAGGACTATGTGGCAAAATCGCCAAACACTATACCGAAGGAATACCAGCAGAAGTGGTTGGGGGCGAAACCTTCCGTGATATCGTCAAACATGACTCAATAATCCAACAACAAGAAAAATTTACAATCCGTGGCAAACATGAACAACTCCTATTCACCTTGATAAAAAACGTCACCGGACGCACCCGCTTTGACCATGAAACCGCCTTGGAACTAAACCGAAATATCAAATACTACCACCTAAATGAAAGCATGCGGGAGAGCTTTTACACCGGACGCTGGAAAAACTCAGACTGCGAACGATATAGCATCTTCTTAAGCCAAGGTGATTACCCGATTAAAGGCTTTCACTACATACTGGAAGCACTTCCAAACCTTATCTATAAATACCCCGAAACCCGCCTCTACGTAGCAGGTAATGACATCATCGGTGATACTGCCGGGGCTGATATGATGAATATCCTAAAACGAAAAATAAAAATATCATCATATGGAAAATACCTAAAATCATTAATAATGTCCAATCAATTGGAAGACAAAGTTACAATGCTTGGATCACTTGATGAACTGGCAATGAAAAACCAATTTCTCAAAAGCAGCGTCTTTATCTGCCCCTCTATCATTGAAAACTCACCAAACGCCCTATGTGAAGCAATGCTCCTTGGAATGCCGGTCGTTGCGGCGGCTACTGGTGGGATTCCGAGCTTGATAGATGATGGAAAAGATGGACTACTGTATGAACCGGGAAATATCCGCGACCTTTCAGCGGCAATCGAAATAGCCTGGGATTTGGAAACCAGCGAAGAAATAGCGGCGGGAGCGGCTAAACGGGCACAAAAAACCCATAACCGAATTATCAATTACATGAGATTATGGGAAATATATGACGATATCATAAAACAAACTATTTAATTTGAACAAAAACTTCCTGACTATCAAGAAACTGCGAAAAATAGGCATAAAACTCAGTATTAAGATAATACTCCCCAAGCTTTAAATTAAGCCCCGGGACATAAACATAAATTTCTTGATACTTGCCGTATTTTTGCCAAAAAACATCCAAATCAAGCTCTAACCCAGGATGTTCCACCCAAAGATTATCACGCATAAATAATGGATGGACAGTATCACCCCACAAAACCAAAGCCCCGTCAGGAATACTGGAATACTTATCAAGAGTCATTTCGAAAACCTTACGATAACCAAAAGTACCCTGTAACCTTGGCGTAATCACCAACATCATTAACAGAAAACCAGTTAAACAAATAACAGGAATAATTTTTCCACTGAAACAGACAAAAACAGAAGCTATTTTTTCATTGCGGATAAGAAGACTGACAAAACCGACAAAAAACATTGCACTGGCGGGGAATAACAAACGGAAACCAAATTCATCAAAATCGGAAACAAAACGCATTAACACAATTGAAACCCAATAAATAACCCCGACAAAAATAAAACAAAGCGAAGTGATAATACCTTTCTCCCGATTGATGATAACTTCCTTACACCTTGAGATTGAATAAATAAAGAATCCAATTAACACAAACCAAAGAATCAAAGCTAATCGGGCAGCACCAATCGAAAAGAAAGTATCAAAAACAAAATCCATTTCTATCAACATCGCCCGGTATAAATCCAAAAATAATTCCCGCGCCGGTCCAGCCGGAACCCGGGGTAACCCGGTCATATAACCAGACTGCCGTTGATTTAGCAGCAGATAAAGCAAAATAAAAACACCCGATACCAAACCGGAGCCAGACAAAAATAATACCCGCTTAAAAGCATCTTTACATTTTAACCTAATAGCGGCAATCAAATTAATGAGCCATAATGAGCCTGTTACCATCAATGCGAAAGCTCCAATATACCGCGAAAGAAATAATAAAATAACAATAAACGTAAGCCAAATATAATGCGAAATCCGGACGCCTTCCCCACAAATAATATCTACTGCCGTAAACACAAGCAAAAACATACCCAAAAGGAAAACTGTTTCGCTCCAAGAATAGAAGAAAATATAACGGAAACCGACGTTTAACATTACCAGCGCAAAAACCCATGCCATCCTGCCAAAACGGCGATAAAACATCACCCCAATTAACCAGACAATAATAATCGAGAGGATTTTTGAAGCAAGATAAACCTCTGTCCGGGTAAAAAAAGCAACCAAAGCGATTAAAACCGGATAACCAATCGGCCAGTTGGCGAACCATTCAGGGTAAACATAAAAGCCATTCCCCCGGAGAATCTCACGCGCCGCCCGCAAGTAATGGGCGCTGTCCGGACTGATATAAGTCAAATCAAAATAGGAACGGCTTAAAATGCTGATAGTTACGCAAACCATAATAGCAATCAGCATCAGATTTTCGGATATAAATTTTTTCAACCCTTCTTTGATGTTCATCTTCCACCATTATACACCCATTTTAATTGTTTACAAGTATTAATGTAAGTGGTATAATGACTAGGCAGCAGGAGGACAACATATTGGACAATAAAACAATCCTTATCACCGGTGGTACCGGCTCATTTGGCAAGAGCTTTGTTAAATATGCTTTAGCCAATTACAACCCTAAAAAGATTATTATTTATTCCCGTGATGAATACAAACATTTTGTGATGGAAAAGGAATTTTCTGAACATCTGAACCGTCTGCGTTTTTTTATCGGGGATGTCCGTGACAAGGAAAGATTAAGACGTGCTTTTTACGGAGTGGACTATGTCATTCATGCCGCCGCATTAAAACAAGTACCTGCCTGCGAATACAACCCCAACGAAGCCATCAAAACAAATATCCATGGTGCCCAAAATGTCATAGATGCCGCCCTTGATACCGATGTCAGCAAAGTAGTTGCCCTATCGACGGACAAAGCAGTAAATCCGGTTAACCTATATGGTGGCACAAAGCTTGTCTCCGATAAATTATTCATTGCCGCCAATGCTTATGCCGGCAACAAAAATATCTGCTTTTCCGTAGTCCGGTATGGAAATGTCGCAGGCAGCCGTGGTTCGGTAATACCTTACTTTGATAGCTTGATAAAAAAAGGAAAAAACGAACTACCAATCACTGATAACCGTATGACCCGCTTCTGGATCAGCCTTTCTGAGGGTGTCGAGCTTGTGATTAAGGCTTTAGAGGAAGCGACTGGTGGGGAAACCTTTATCAGTAAGATTCCTTCATTCAAAGTAACCGACTTGGCGGAAGCGATGTTACCTGGTTGCCGGATGCCGGAGGTAGGTATCCGGCCCGGTGAAAAGCTTCATGAAATCATGGTGACGGTGGAAGACTCATTAACCACCTACGAATACGATAAACATTTCATAGTTTACCCGCAAGTTATATGGAATGAAAAGCAGAAAATAAATACATCCGGAAGGAAAGTTCAAGAAGGATTTTCATATAGCTCGGGTAATAATACCGAATGGTTAACGATTGAGGAACTCAAAAAACTAGTTAAAGCTGTCGAACTGGAAAAATAATCGTTTAAATGTATTAGGGACTGGGGATTGGGGATGTTAAGGCTTGCAATTTGCGACAACGATGTATCATTTTTAAACTATCTTTACTATTCATTAAGAAAATGGGTTATTAGTGTCGGATTAAACATCGATATTCTGGCGTTTGAAGATGGCGACGACTTATTATATAACATCGAAGAAAATGGCCATTTTCAAATTGTTCTAATCGAAATCAGACTAAAGAAACGGGATGGGTTATCGCTTGCTACCCAGATTGTACATAAGTCCTCATCAACCATAATAATGTTTGTATCATCACATGTTTATTGTCATAAGCGCGTTTATAGTGTCCATCCTTTCTACTTTTTTACAAAACCGGTCAGATATACAGAGCTGGCATTAATCATGAAGAAAACACTAAAGAGGTTGGACATTGATAACCAAGTTTTCTATTTTTACCACAAGAATCATAACTACTGGTTGCCAATTAACGAAATCGTCTACTTCTTTAGTGATGGGCGCAGGGTTGGTGTTGTCAGTATAAATAAAAACTACTTTTTTTATGATAAACTTGATGCTGTAAATGAAGTAATGCAGAATAAAGCAAACAAGTTTATTCGCATACATAAATCATATCTGGTAAACATGTGCTACATTACTGTTTACCAGCCGGACAATGTAATAATGAAAGGAAATGAAAGCTTACCGATTAGCCGCTCAAAAAGAAGTCTGATTAAAAACATTTTGCATAAAGAACGAAATTGATATATATTAGAATAAGGACAAGTTTGGGGAGGAATGTGAATGACTTATAGTGTATTATCAAAAAACCGTAAACCGCAGTTATCAGTCAACGAATGTATTGATCACTATGGCGTTCAAGATTTAGATTTGAATAAAGATAAAGTACAAGAATATTTGGATTATTTTCATTTGGCAAAAACTGATTTACTCATTGAATCTACGCAAGAAGCCTTGTTTGCTTTACAAGGATTCCTTATCGATATGGATGCAAAAAATTGTAAAAACCGCATTTTTATCCCCCCAGATCAAATCAAAAGCCTAAGATTTAACTTCATGTCAAAGATTAATCGAATAGAAGGAGAGATTGACTTTGGATTATTACTCATAAGACTTAAGGACAAAATTATCAATATAACAGTATCTGATAAAGAAATTTTGCTACAGGCAATAAATGACCTTGGAATAATGACGAGACAGCTATATGAAAATGACAGCGTTGCAACTGTTGAAATTACCGATTTTGATGGCAGCCACCACCTTGAAAATAATATGTTTTCATCACATGAAATTTTATTTAAAATAATTGAAGTACTCACTATATAAGGATTAATATGAAACTAAGTATAATCGTGCCGGTTTATAACATGGCATCTGATGGAAAGCTTGAATACTGTCTAAATTCACTAATCAACCAAACAATCAGCGACTATGAAATAATCGCCGTTGACGATTGCTCAACCGATTCATCACGTGACCTGATAAAAATCTTCGCCGAACGTTATCCAGATAAAATGAAAACAATTTTTTCACCAATTAATAAGAAACAAGGCGGGGCAAAAAACCTTGGTCTTATAGAAGCAAATGGAGAGTGGATAGGTTTTATCGATTCAGATGACTGGGTAACCCCTGACTTTTATGAAAAATTGCTGGATAAAGCAGAGTCAACCGGCGCCGATATTGTTGGATGCGACTACAACCTGACAGAAAAACATGGTATGGAGGTTGGAAAAACCATCGCGATAAACAAACCGGAACAAACCGGAGTACTAAACACAGAAAAATACCGCTCGCTTATTCTCGATGGTGGAAGTTTGGTCGTAAAAATCTATCGCCGCCACATCATCCTTGACTATCCCAACCGTTTTCCGGAAAATATATTTTATGAAGATAATGCCATCGGAAACTCATGGTTTTTACGGGCAAAACACTTTGAGTACATCCCGGAACCCCTTTATTATTATTATCAACACAATACCTCAACTGTCCATACAATTACGGAAGAACGTTGTAAGAACCGGATGGAAGCCGCCCGGATTATGATAAAAGAAGCACAAGAATTTGACTACTATAATGATTATTTACCTGAACTTGAATACAAATTTACCTTACTATTTTATATAAATACCCTATTCTCATATATGCGTGGCATAAATCGAAGTAAATACCGCTTCATAAAAGAAATAGGGCAGGAAATGCTTACATACTTCCCGCATTTTATGGAAAACAAATACTTCATTGAACGCCATGATGCCGAAGTAAAAAAACTTGTCCGCTTGCATAAACGCTCAACCTTATTATTCATGTTATACTATAAACTACTATGGTTTTATCGAGATATGAGAGGAAAAAAATGAAGCCAAGAACCCTTGCAATCATAACCGCCCGTGGCCAAAGCAAACGGATTCCCCGCAAAAACATCAAAGAATTTTGCGGAAAACCTATTATATATTATTCAATCAAAGCGGCATTGGATTCCGGTATATTTGATACAATCATGGTCTCAACAGACGATGATGAAATAGCAGAAATTGCACAAAAATACGGCGCCGAAGTACCATTCAGACGCTCCAAGAAAACCTCTGATGATTACGCAACGACCGATGATGTTTTATTGGAAGTAATCGAAACATACCGTGAAAAAGGTGAAAAGTTTGATCAATTCTGTTGCATATACCCAACCTGCCCGCTAATTAAAAATGAACGTTTGATAGAAGCAATGATTAAACTTGATGATTGCGACGGCGTAATGCCGGTTGTCCCTTTTTCTTACCCCCCACAACGCAGTGTATTAATCCGTGACGGATACCTAACCCGCACCTACCCCGAACATACAAAAACACGCTCACAAGACCTAGAACCAATTTACCACGATGCCGGGCAATTCTATGCTTTATGGACAGAGGCTTTCTTGAAAGCCGGGACTTTAAATGTGAAAAAGCTAAAGCCACTTATACTATCGGAAATGGAAGTACAGGATATCGACACAGAAGATGACTGGAAGTTGGCGGAGTTAAAATATGGGATATTATCATAACCTTTCTTATCGTAGGGCAACATTTGATGATTGTGATTTATTATTTACCTGGGCGAACGATGTGACAGTGCGAAATAATGCCCACAATAAGGAGCCTATCACCTATGATTCCCATATTACATGGTTAAAAGATAAGTTAAATTCATCTGATAGTTGGATATTCATTCTAATAAATAATGATATTTCAATAGCTTTATTGAGACTGGACAAAAAGGAAAACGATGTATTATTAACATATTCTGTAGCCCTTGAATACAGAAAAAAGGGATTTGCGCTGGAAATAATTAATATGCTTCCAGATATTATTAAGAGAGAAGGAATCCAATGTGAAAATATAATTGCCGATGTTTACAAAACTAACACAGCTTCAATAAAAATATTTCAAAAGACAGGATATGAAAAACACGATAACAAAACATTTTATACATTCAAAAAGAATGTTGCAAGGAAGGTGACGAATGAATAAAACGATTAATATCGGAAATCGAAAAATAAACGAAAATGAACCAGTCTTTATCGTTGCAGAATTATCCGGCAACCATAATGGTGATTTTAACCGGGCAATAGAAATAATCCATGCTGCCAAGGAATCCGGAGCAGACGCGGTCAAACTACAAACCTATACACCTGATACAATGACCCTTGACTGTGATAACGAACACTTCAAACTGAACCGTGGCACGATTTGGGATGGCGTAACCCTCCATACCCTATACCAGACTGCTTACACCCCATGGGACTGGCAGCCCAAACTGATGGAAGAAGCTGAAAAACTTGGCTTAATCTGCTTTAGCTCCCCCTTTGATTTTACAGCAGTGGATTTTATGGCAGACTTAAATATGCCCGCCTACAAAATTGCTTCATATGAAGTAAACGACATCCCCTTAATTCGTAAAGCCGCCGCCCAAAACAAACCAGTCATAATAGCAACCGGAATTGCTTATCCCGAAGATATCGACTTAGCACTTAAAACCTGCCGTGAAGAAAATAACGAAAATATCATGCTGTTAAAATGCGTTTCCGCCTACCCAACTAATTTGGAAGACGTAAACCTAAAAACAATACCCACCTTGGCTGCTGAATATGACTGCCTAGTAGGATTGTCAGACCATACCCTCGGTGGAATAACCGCCCTTGGCGCGGTCAGCCTCGGCGCAGTAATGATTGAAAAACACCTTACCCTAAAAAGAGCGGACGGCGGACCCGATGCCACATTCTCAATGGAACCAGCAGAATTCGCAACAATGGTACAAGAAATCCGCGACCTAGAAAAAGCCCTCGGACACCCCCAATACACCCTAACCCCCAAACAAATAAAAGAACGCGAAGGAGCCCGCTCCCTCTTCGCATCCCGCGACATAAAAGCCGGCACCCCCCTAACCCCCGAAAACATCCGCTCCATCCGCCCCGCCACCGGCCTCCCCCCCCAATAC
>Ga0209737_10000239_pt1 | contig 49655 bp, 37 predicted proteins | sample TergutCu122P3_FD_187284 | JGI IMG/M metagenome (GOLD analysis project Ga0209737, IMG submission 187284) | Cubitermes ugandensis P3 segment gut microbial communities from Kakamega Forest, Kenya - Cu122 P3 (SPAdes) (version 2) | ecosystem: Host-associated > Arthropoda: Insects > Digestive system... | reverse complement strand
GGGACGGTCGCCCCTACAGCCGATACGCGGCTACCCCCTCTGCGGGGCTCAAACGCCGCCCCGCAACGCCCCGCTATCCCCCTCTCCGGGGGGATGTCGGCAAAGCCGACAGGGGGGAGAGTGGGGGAGCATTGCTCCCCCACACCCCCTGCAATGCTGCGCATTGCTTGTGGGTGAAGGGCAAAATGTTATTGTTTATGGCAACACACCCCTATCGGCAGAGCAACTGGAACAGTCGCCCCTGCGGACACGCACTGCGCGCCCCTGCTGGATAATCACCACAAAAAAATGTTTGCCCTGCGTGACGAATTTTTCGTCACAAACGCCACTATCCTGGCATAACATTATTAGAGAGACTATGCCGAAACCACATTCGGGCATAACAAAATTCTCTGCCTCTGCAGCCACGTTTAACGGAGTCAAACCATGCCAGACCAAGCCTCCTTCATAAGACTTTTTTACCGCACCTGGCTGGCCCTCATGGCGCTCGCGCTTGTTGTTTGCACAGGATGTCAAAGCAATCCCCAACAGGCCAAATTCTCGGACATCCAAGCCGCAGCAGTATATGAGCTAGCCGATGAAGTCGACTATGCGCCAGAAGATGCCGCCGCTTCGCCGTCCTCACACATGCTCAGCCGAAACGCGGACCAGACAGAGTCGGAGAGCGACACACCAGACACCGAGCAGAGACCAAACGCAGTCAAACGCCTGATCGTCTATTCCTACACCAGCACCCTGTACGTGGATGACCTCGACAAAGCCGTTAAAAGCCTGATGGAAAAGTTCAGCGCTTACCAGGGGTTCGTCGAATCATCGTCTGTAAACAGAGATGCTTACACCCCAAGAGCAACGCTCGTCTTCCGCATTAAAACAGAGAGCTATCAGGCGTTCATCAGAAACATAGGCAACCTGGGATCCGTTCGCCATGAGACTTCGAGGGGCGAAGATATCACTCAGACTTATGTCAATCTCGGGCTGCGCAAAACAGCCAAAGAAGCAGAACATGCCAGGTTAATGGCCCTGTACGAAAAAGCCTCGCTCAGCGAGATGATCACCATCAATGCCAGGCTCGCCGACGTAGAAAGGGAATTAAACTCTCTCAATTCGCAGATTTCCAGCTACGACTCGCAGTTGGAATACAGCAGAGTAGAGATTACCATTCATCAAAGCCCTCCTCCTCCAGAACCGGAGCCAGAGCCAGAGCCAGAGCCAACATTCTGGGAATCCCTCGCATTCATGAAGAGCCTGCAAGAAGCACTGATAAGTTCAGGTCAGGATTTCATGTTCTTCCTGAAACACCTCCTGATTGCACTGATTTACATCGGGCCCTTTGCGCTCATTATCGGAGGTATCCTCCTTGCTGTGGTTCTGCACAGGCGAAAACGTGCTGCCCAGGTGCGCAAAAAATACGAATTGATGCAGGCGATCAGACACGCCGCATCAGAGTCACAGAATGGGGCGGAATCACAGAATGGGGCGAAATTGCAGGATGCGACGGATGCTTCGAGCGAAAAATAACTCGGGGGGGGCGTTGCGGGGGCGCTCCCCCGCACAGGGGGTAGCCGCGTATCGGCGAGCGAACTGTGTTCGCTCGGGCAACACAGTTGCCCCACGGCCGATAGCGGCGCAGGGGGCGCGGCCCCCTCACCGAAATATCGTCTATTTTGCATTGATTCTCCTGGCATTGCAGATCACCTCAGGCTGCCGCCAGAAAACAGATGAAGCGTCTGTTTCTGCCCAGACCGTGTCACAGCAGATTCCAGACAAAGCGGCCATCGATTTTGCACCGCTGGGCAGCACAGAGTGGCACGTTTATTTTGATGGGCTTGGATTTGACATCGGCTCTCCTCAGGGCCAAAAATACCTTGAGGCGCGGGGTGGGTGGCTTGCGCCAGAATTTATCTCGCCAGAGCTTGCCGAACGCGACAGGTTGCCCTGGGCCAGGGGGCGCTATGTGCGCTGGCTGGCAGATTCGCAGGCAACGTTTCATTTTCCCTGGTTTATCGACCCGGACGACGACAAAATTGCCGTGCATCTGGCACTTCGCCCGAAGGTCAACACGAGCGCAGCCATTCGTTTCTACCGTCCGGCGGCTGATGGAAAAGAGGCCTGGTCCGAGCCCACGGAAATCGCGCTGCGCCCCGGATGGACCCAGTACACCGTCGAAATTCCTGTATCGCAGCTGGCCCCTCACGGCATGCAATTGATGCGCGTCTCCTTTGCGGGAACCTATTTTGAGGGAGACAACCGGGTGTCGGCGAGGTTCGTTCGCGTAGGCTTGGGACGAGACAGGGGTTCCAGGGGGGCGGGCGATATCCCTCCCCAGACGGCGCGCCATTTACCGCAAACGTGGCGCGTTCTGGAGGATGCGCGAGAAGGCTGGGGACTGGCATCTGGCGATGCCCTGGAGCATTATGCCATCGTGCCGCAGGGCGGATCGCTTGCCTTTTCACTCGCGCCAGGTTCGTATCTGCTTGATGAGGCCATGGTCGAAGTCTATGCCATGACAGACGAAGATCCGCACGCCGTAACGTTGTTGGCGTTGCCAATCGAAGCCGGCGAACCCTGGCGTGAAGTTGTCGTGCCACTGGAAGTGTATTCGGGGCGCGCTGTGAGATTGGGCTTACGGGTATGGCGTGAAACAGAAGGCGTCTTTGATGCGGGCGACAGCCCACAGCCCCTGGCCTATGTGGCGCAGGCAAGAATGACGCGAGACACTTTCGAGGTGTCGCAGACTGTTCAGGAAGCGCTGGGGCAGGATCTGCGTCAGATCGTCGTCCTGGCAATCGACAATCTGCGTGCAGATCGCCTCTTTGTCGCAGACAGGCGCCGTGCAACCCCGCAGCTGACGCAGCTTGCAGCGCGCGGTCTCAGCGGTCTCGCCATGGCAGACGCCCTTGCCAACAGTGCAGCCTCGGCTTCTTTTTTAACGAGCCTCCCCGCATCGGTTCACGGCATCATCGACGACACGGCGCACCTCCGCACCTCGCTTACGACCCTGGGCGAAGCCTTTGGCGCACTCGGCTGGAAAACGTACTTTCTGACGGGTTCCGCCCACATTGATGCGGCGCGGGGCTTTGCACAGGGCTTTGATGTACAGCGGCGCCTGCACCGCGAGGGTCTGGCATCGCCGGGTGAAGCGCTTGAAGCATTGGCAGAGGCGATGGCCCAGACCGAGGGCAATGGCCTCTTCTACCTGCATCTGGCAACCATGCGCCTGCCGCATCGCGGCCGGGGAGAAGCTTTTGCACAATGGGCTGTGCCTGGCTACAGCGGCGGCGTAACCCCCCAGGCCATGCAAAATGTCGCTGTCCTGCGCGACCCCACACCGCAGGATGCCGCCCAGTTTGCGGCCTACTACGACGCTGATTTGGCGCTCCTGGACGAAGCCATTGGCGAATTCGCCAAACGCCTCCCGCAAGATGCCCTCCTGGTCATCTATGGCACGCATGGCAGCTCCCTCGGAGAAACAACCCTTGGCTACATGCAGTCGCTCTCTCCATGGGAACTCATCGTGCCCTACCTCCTGTTTCGTCCCAACCAAACGCTTGGCGTCCAACACCCTGCCCTAAGCCCCGTCCACGAGATTTCAGCAGCCCTGCTCGATTTGGCAGGTGCCGATCGCCCTGCCAGCGTCAAGACCATCTTCGAGCCTCACCCAACGGCCCCGCTTGCCTACGGCGACGGACTCATCGCCACTGCCACGCTCCAGGACTTCTACCGCATGCGGCGTGAAGGGGTCGACACCCTCCTGCCATGGCGAATTGAAGACAACACGGCCCCCAAAGACGAACCCCAGCGCCGAATCACCAGGCGAGCACTCCGGGAGCAAATCACCCGCGCCCTCTCTGGAAACTAGCGTTCTTTTTTATGGCCACATACCTCGCATGGCAGGCAAAGGGAAACAATCCGCTGAAACGGGACACTTGTGAACGCCATGGTGGGGTTAATTGTCCCCATTCCCCTTGACCCAGTCTATAAAATCGTGCATCCTTTCGCCACAGCCTGGGTCAAGAGCCCCCAGGCGAAGTCTTTATCGACGGAGAGCGTATGACAAGGCAGGGACGATTTCCCGATCTCATCCAACCGACAAAGATCTCCTATCTGGACGGAAAGCCTACGACGATCCACCTTCGAAAGTGCCGCATCGTCACGCAGCAGAAGATAAACCGCCGCGAATGGATTTTTGAGCACGGCCTGATCACTGTCGGATCGATGGACGACAACAACCTCGTCATCCAGGATGAAACCGTGAGCCGTATCCACGCTCAGGTCATCCAGGAAGATGATGCCTATGTCATCCGCGACCTTGATTCAACAAATGGCACCTATGTCAATCAGGTTCGCATCAAGGAAGCCTATCTGACCTCGGGCTGTCTGCTCCGTTTTGGCAGCGCAGAGTTCATCTTTCAGCCTCTTGATGAAGAAGTGGCCGTGGTGCCTTCGAGCGAAGAGAAGTTCGGCGACATCATCGGCGGCAACGTCAAGATGCGCGAGATCTACGGAATTCTTGAGAAGATTGCGACGACGAATGCGACCGTCGTGATCGAAGGCGAGACCGGAACGGGCAAAGAGGTCATTGCACACACGCTGCATAAGATGAGCCTGCGCGCCAAACGGCCCTTTGTTGTTTTCGACTGCGGCGCCGTGCCGGAATCCCTCATCGAATCCGAGCTCTTTGGCCATGAAAAGGGGTCGTTTACGGGTGCCATTATGACACGCCAGGGCCTGTTTGAGCTGGCCCAGGGGGGGACGATATTCCTCGACGAATTGGGCGAGCTCAGCCTCGAACTCCAGCCCAAACTGCTGCGCGTTCTTGAGCAACGCGAGGTTCGGCGTGTTGGTGCAGCCAAGCCCATCCCGGTCGACGTACGCGTCATTGCGGCGACAAACCGAAAACTCGAAGAAGAGGTTCGCAATAATCGATTCCGGGAAGACCTTTTCTACCGGCTCTCGGTATTGCGCATCTTTTTGCCGCCTCTGCGCGACAGAATCGATGATCTGCCACTGCTCGTGAAGCATTTCCTTAAAAATTCTTCCTTTAATCGCGACATCAACGGCAACCTGAAGCTCCGATCCATATCGCGCGAAGCGCTTAAAGCCATGACCCAGTACACGTGGCCAGGAAACGTCCGTGAACTCCTCAACATCGTAGAGCGCGCCTGTTCGCTGGCCGACGGAGACTGCATTGAGCTGACAGATCTGCCCGAACACATCGCCTGCTGCGCCGACACCCCCCTCCCCACGCCTCCTGTGCCCGTCGCACCAACAAGCGCCCCGGCGCCCTTTGCACCCATCATTCCAAGCCAGCCAGCCCAGGACTATTCCTCGAAAACCTTCAAAGATGCCAAAGAGGAATGGCTCGCCAGCTTCGAAGGGGACTACATACGAGCCGTTCTGGAGCGCAACAACTTCAACATCTCCCAAGCCTCGCGCGAGTCCGAAATCGATCGCAAGTATTTCCGAAAGCTGATGAAAAAATACAGCATCGGAAACAGCAGCGAAGAAGAAGATTAGCGCGGGAAGAATAATTCCGATATGACGTTGATCTCGAACGGCGTATGCCGGACAATGGGTATTGTGGCCTTTGCATAAACCCTGCGGCCGCCGTTATGAAAAGTCCAATAAAAGCAGAGTGAGAGGAAAGTGATGGCAAATGAAAGACGTCCCCCTTTTCGTCGAGCTGCGCAGGAACAACATCCGGCACGGCACCAGAGAACAGAGCGCGACGGAGAAACACACCGGGAACCCAGGCGGACAGAAGATCGCAAATTGTACGACGTCACATGTGAACAGTGCCGCACGGACTTTCGTGTTCCATTCGAACCCATTTCAGGGCGCACCCTGTTGTGCCGTGACTGCCTTAAACAGACCAAAAAGCCTCGCTCAAAAGGACGGCCCGAGCATGCCCAGTCAGGTGCCCGCGAGCGAACGGAGTCCTACCAAATCACCTGCAGCCATTGCGGCAAACACGACACAGTGCCATTTCAGCCCTACGAGGGCAGCGTTGTGTTATGCCGCGATTGCATGACCAACCCCAATGTCACGCGCGTAGGCGGACGTGTCCTGCACACCATTATCTGCTCATCCTGCGGCAAAGAAAACAACGTGCCCTTTAAGCCCGATCCTGGCAGCAGGGTGCTGTGCCGGGGCTGCCATCTGAAAGAGCGCGAGGAAAAGCAGCGTGCCAAAGAGCACTATGCCAAACACCATCCTTCGATCGTCCACAACACAAAGGTGCGCATCGAAATCCGCTGCGACAAGTGTGGGTGCGAAGATACACTCCCCTTCCTTCCCAAAACACACGGTCAGATTCTATGCCGGCAATGCGCAGAAAACATCTTTGGCGATGAATGGGCACGGCGCAACAAACTCAGCACCAGAGAGTACCCCTTCACTTGTGCACGCTGCGCTGCACAGGATTTTGTCCCCTTTAAGCCGCAACCCGACAAGCTCCTGCTATGCAAGCATTGCCTCAACAATCAGGCGGTGTTGCGCCACAATCGAGATTCCTTCCAACGGCACGATGCGTTTACCTGTGTCCGGACTGCACCCCAAATGACTGCCGAGACAACTGACCCGCCAGACGACGATCAGTCTTGATTCTTCCATCACGGCTCACGCAAGATAATCATCAAACTTGCCATCCATAACAAAAGGGTATACAATCTTTCCCCGAGTATGGACATTTGGAGTCAAGTGACGAGGCATCGTCCAACGAATGTCTTGGTTCGTCGTGATCGACGAGTATGGCTTTGTCATGGCAGCAAATTTTGCTTTTCATGGAACATCCCCGGGAATCGGGACTTAACTTAGGAAGTATCATGAGAAAAACACTACGCTATTTGGTGGTTGCGGCGGCAGTTGCGCTTTTGTCAACGAACGCCATGGCGCAAGACAACACCGACGCATCAGGGAAGCGCGTCAGCGCCGATGGTAGCTATCAATTCAAACCGTCCTGGGGTATTGGTCTGCAATATGGCATGACGTTCACAGACATGGCCAATTGGAACGACTACCTCCTCAAACCGGGCAGGCAGAACTATTTTGATGTGAACTTTGTGGCCGAGCATGAGCTGTACGGTGAGTGGACACCCATCGAAGGTTTCCGTATCAGTGCCTTCTTTGGCTATCAATCGCTCTACATCACAAATACGAGCTTTAATTACATCTATGGCGGTATCGAACCCGCCTTCAGCGTCCGGCGTTCTTTCTATGAGTTTGCCGTTGGCCTTGGTTTGGCCTACGGTTACTCTTTGCTTGGCTATGAAGAAAAAGCGGGCAACATCAACAACGACCTTGATGGCCACGGTATTTTGGTTCGTCCCTTTGTCGAAGCCCGTTTCTATCCCACCGACATTTTTGCGATCTATCTGCGCGTCGCCTTTGCCTACTATAAAGAGTTTGGCCTTGAGCTATCGGACTACACGAAGCAGCGCGACCTTGAAGGCCTGGCCAATGCCAAGAAGCTGTCCTATGCAGGCCCCAACGTTGCACTGGGCGTTCGCTTCGGCAACTATGCCTCACCCATCCTCGTCATCGGCGACAGGGATGGCGACGGCGTCCTGGACGATATTGATGCATGCCCGGACATCCCGGGGACTGAAAAATTCTTTGGCTGTCCGAATCCCGATGCCGATGGTGATGGCATCTGCGCGGCTTGGGTCAGCGAGGACGGCCTCAGCGATCTCTTTGCTCACATTTGCACAGGCATCGACTGGTGCCCCGATGTCGCAGGATCTGCTGAATTCTTTGGCTGTACAAATCCCGATACGGACGGCGATGGCGTTTGCGATGCATGGGTCAGCGAGAAGGGCCTGAGCGATGTCTTTGCCCATATCTGCACGGGCATTGATATGTGTCCCGATGTCGCAGGCAGCGCAGAGTTCCAGGGCTGTCTGAATCCTGATACCGATGGCGATGGCATTTGCGATCCCTGGGTCAGCGAGAAGGGTCTCAGCGCTCACTTTGCCTCTGTCTGCAAGGGCAAGGATCTCTGTCCCAACGCTGCGGGTACCGCAGAATTCCATGGCTGCCCAAATCCAGACTCCGATGGCGATGGCTACTGCGATGCGTGGGTATACGAGAACAACCTCCAGAGTGTCTTCACAGCGTGCAAGGGCGTCGACAAGTGCCCGGATGAGTACGGCGAAGGCGAGGACGGCTGTCCCATCCGCCGCGTCATGGTCACTGCAGAGAAGATTCATATCAATGAGATGATCTTCTTCACCCTTGGAAAAGCCACCATCATGAGTGAATCCGACAGCCTGCTCGTCGAGATCGCCGATGTCATCAAGGCGAACCCACAAATCAAAAAAATCGAAATTCAGGGCCACACCGATTTGAGCGGCAACGCGAAAAGGAATCAGACCCTCTCCGAGCAGCGAGCCAAGAGCGTCTACGATCGCCTCGTTTCTCTGGGTGTCGAGAGAGAGCGTCTCGTTCACAAAGGCTTCGGCTCCTCGCAGCCACTCGTGCCTCTTGCCGCAGGCCAGAGAACCGAAACGCCCGAGAACGCTGCAAAGAACCGTCGCGTCGACTTCGTGATTCTTGAGCAGGAAGCAGTCCAGATAAGCGTCCCCGTGAGTCAGGTTGCGCCTGCCACTGAGTCCGCACCTGCGGAGACATCGGCAGCCCCCGAGACCAGGAGCGACAGAACCGCCAGCAATACCAGAGCCAGGTCAAGCAGAACCACCACTGCCAGTAATGCAGATGCAGAAGCGAAAGCCAATGCAGATGCTGCCAGGGCAGCTGCAGAGGCAGCCGCAAGGGCTAACTAGTCACTTCACCGGCACGCATGCCATAGCGGCCATTCTCGAAAGGGAATGGCCGTTTTTTTTCTGCTCGTGCTTGAAGTGCCCCATCCAAAAGCAACAAAAAAGGCGCCGAAAACCGGCGCCTTAATATGAACTGCAAAACAAAAATCAGTTGTAGTAAGTATCCTTAATCGACTGCAACGAGATTTCGAGAAACTCAATGAGCGCACTAAGCGGCACTTCTTCGACTTTCTGCGCCAGCAGACCATGGCAATTGATGGGATGACTCTTAAGTTTAAGGTCTTCGCGGTCTTCGAGAAACTTGTTGATACGCGCACTCAGGCTTTCGGGTGCCGTTTTATTGGGATGCGGTTGAGCATAGAGCTTAACATCGCCCTCTGTGCTGAGATCCATAATAGCGTAGCCATTCGAGCCAAACCTGAAGTTGATTCCGCCCACACGACCGCCACCCGCCTCGACCTGACAACCCAGATTGCGCGCATAAATCATCAGCTTCTCAATCGCCTCACGTCGAGGTTTCCCCCCCTTCTCCTCTGCCGCTTGTATCACCTGAAGTTTATCCACATTTTCCTCCTAATCATTAACCTTCGCACACCATGACATCTTGCATGCGCCAAGAAAAGACCCCAAACAGTAACCTATTTCATTGGCAAAGGCCAGACCGAGTTTAGAACAATCGTGCAAAGTGAAGCTTTTCCAGCCCACATACAAGCCCCCCTTCCGAAGCAAACACTACAATTGCGCTTTCGTGCCAAATCGAATTCTCGCATTCATCCAGGCACCCACGCGATGTGGACCAAACAATAGCACGCGTGCGCCAGCTTCCAGCCGGCGACACCAGCCATCCAACAGCCCCATTGATAATGCCCGCGCCAAAACACCACTCGCTGCCTGCCAGCCATCTCCCTGGCCAAAAACAAGTTCCCCACGGCCCTCTGCCGATAAGATCCCCGACAAATGGCTGCAAACCAAACGCCCCCCCATCCCAGCCTTCCTCCCCAATACTGCCTCCATGGTGTCACGCACCAATGCATCCGCTCTGCACACCCCATAATGCCGGGCCATTTCCGTATCGCGAGGATCAGACGACAAGGCCGCAGCCAAATCAAGCCAGGGCTTAACCGCAAACAAATGCTGATGCGCATGCATCAGAAGATGCACCCAACGATGCGATGGCGACAAAACATGGTAGCCCCCCCCCTCATACAAACAGATTTCCGAAGCCTGCCAGGCTTCGTCAAACGTCGGACCTCGCCATGGCGGTGGTGCCATCGCCCAATGCACCTCGACAGGCAAAAGTGTCTCGTGCCAGAACAAATGCTGATTCGTCGCCCAAACCCTTGGCGCTCCTCCCGAGGCATACCCCATGCCTTCCAGCGCATCGCATGCCCTGGACACTTCGTGGGAGGCCACCCAGATATCCACATCATTCGAGGCTCTGGCCATTGCCGATCCATACAATGCCATCCCAAGCATTGGCCCCTTCAACACCATCACCCGACACGGCATGCTCCCCACCACACGGCGCAGCGTCGCCCCGTACAGCCCAATTCGCGCACCCTGCTCGAACCTGCGCTGCCGCGCCACCCCCGAATATGCCGGCAAATGCCCCAAATAATGTACCACCGCAGGCAAAATCTCACATGCCTCCGCCCCCCGCACCACCGCCTCAGGGCTGCTGCCCGCCCCCATCATGTGGCACAGAAGCGCCGCCACACGCCTGTCCCCACTGTGACCGTTCATGGCTAATCCCACGGATTGCGCCGATTCGGAACCAGCTTGCCCATCTCGCGATACTCCTGCAAACCACACGATTCCAGCAAATCCATGCCAATCGTCGTCTTGTATTCGGCCGCACGGTAGGCCGCACGCACCACCGCATTCTTGATGCATCCCCCCGAGAGCTCAAAATCTCGCCCCAACACCTCAAAGTCAATCCCAGGTTCAAGCGGCGCGCGGCCTGGCAGCAGCCGCTTCCATATCCGAGCCCTGTCCCGCGCATCGGGGAATGGAAAATCAAGCTTGTGGTTGAGGCGCCGTTCAAAGGCATCGTCAATCGCCGCATCAAGATTCGTCGTCAAAATAACCAACCCCTCAAAACGCTCCACCTCCTGAAGCAACAGGTTTACCTCCATGTTCGAATAACGGTCGTTCGCATTCTGAACCTCCGTACGCTTGGAGAAAATCGAATCCGCCTCATCAAACAGCAGAAGCGCACCAGAAGCTGCCGCCTCCCGAAAACACTTCTCAAGGTTCTTCTCCGTCTCCCCCACATACTTCGACATGATGGCCGGTATCCGAACGCGATAAAGTGTCATCCCAAGCTCATTCGAAATGATCTCGGCAGAAAGCGTCTTGCCCGTCCCCGAGTCGCCCCGAAACAAAACGCATACCCCACGTCCTGTCGTCAGCTTCTCCCCAAATCCCCACTCCTCAAATATCATCCGGCGGTTGCGCACCGAAGCAATGATGCTGCGCAGCTGATCCTTGAGCCGCTTGGGCAGCACCAAATCCTCAAGCGTCAGCGACGTCACCGTCTTATCTGCCAGCTTCTTGATGCGATTGCGAATCTGCGTCCTGGCAGACTCATCGAGAATCTGCATCGTCAATAACGGCTGCGCCTCACCGTCCGCCTCAAAAAGCGCACGATTCATCGCCACCGCCACCGCATTGCGGATCGTCCCCCCCGCAAACTCATATTTCTCCGCAAGATGGGCCAAATCCACATCCTCCGAAAGCTGAACCTGCGAAGGCAAATGCAAACGCCAAATCTCCTCGCGAAGCTTCGCGGTGGGAATGTCGAAATCGATATGCAGCGTCACTCGCCGGTCAAGCGCCGGATCCAATGCCGCCGGCACGTTCGTCGTCAAAATGACCAGCCCCTCGTAGGCATCCAATGCCGCCAGCAAAAGCGGCAGATCGCGATTCCCCTGCAGGCGGTTCCCAAACAGCAGCTCGCAATCGTCAAACAACATCACCGCACGGCGAAGCTTTGCCTCCCGCATCAGCACGTCGAGGTTGTCTTCGAGACTGCGGCGCGATTCCAGCTCATGCGCATCGACCAAAAGCAGCGGACGATTCAGGCTGTGTGCAATTGCCTGAGACAGCAGCGTTTTCCCCGTCCCGGACACACCGCTGAAAAGCAAAATCAAATGCCTGCCGCCGCCGCCAACTTCCTCCACGCCCCACGATGACTTCAGCGCCAGATACCGTTCATACTGGGACACAATCGCCATCACCTGGCGCCGGTGACGCTCCCCAAGCATGACCTGCGACAGCATGGTTTTTGGCCAGTACAGGCGGCTAAAACCCTCCAGGTGAAGCTCCGCCTCCTGATCCAGGATATACGACACAATCCTCGAAGGCAGCTGCAGCACCATGTCATTGAGCTGCGACTCTGACCCAAACTTCGGCTTAAGCTCACACAAGTGGTTCGACAAAAGCCTTCCTGAAGGCAAAAAAGCCCGACGATGCTCGACCTTCTCCGAAAACGACGCACTAAACAGCGCAATCGCCAGCCCCACATCCACCGACCCCAGCGCCATATTGCGCCGCATCTCCACGATGCACTGGCGAAATCCCGAATCGACCGTCTGCGCCAAAGCCAGAAAAACGACGTCTGCCTCAAATGCATCCAGGTCAAAATCCCGCACGAGCCGCACAAAGGAAACCGCAAGATCTGCTCCCGCATCCAGCGACGCCACACCCTCCCTGTACGCCGAAAGCACGCTCGCGTCGCCCCGTGCATGCCCCTCGCAAAGCGCCTTTAGCAGCGCCATTCGTTGCTCAAGGTATCCCAACATCGCTACCCTCCCGATCGGGCAAAACGCTCTGCCATGGCCCGTGCCACACACGCCGGCACATACGGACTCACATCCCGGCCACACCACGCAATCTCCTTCACCACCGAACTCGACAAAAATAATTTATCACTCGATGCCACCAAAAAGAGCGTCTCTATCTCGTGCGCCAAATCGCGATTCGCAAGCGCCATTTGAAATTCCGTCTCAAAATCCGCCACCGCACGAAGCCCCCTCACAATGACCCCCGCCCCAATGCGCCGGCAAAAATCCACCAGCAAACCGTCATACACATCAACGCGCACATTTGCACAATCCAACAGCGATGCGCGCAAAAACGCCTCTCGCTCCTCCGTCGAAAACATCGCCTGCTTGCTCCGGTTACAGCCAATCCCCACCGTCAAAATATCGAACATGCCCGCCGCACGCCGAATCAAATCCAAATGCCCATGCGTCGGCGGATCAAACGTCCCGCCATAAACCGCACTCCGCACTCGCCCAGAAACCACCCCACACCCTGTCCCTTCCTGCTGCATCGCCCTTTCCTCCTCTCGATACACCGACTCTCCCAGCATACCACCTCCCCACACTGCACAACCACGCATTTTTTTATGGGGGAAGTCTTCCAGGGCTCCCCCACTCTCCCCTCAAAGAGGGGGACAGCGGGGCGTTGCGGGGCCGGCGACTGAGGCCCCGCTCTTGGGGGTAGACGCGTATCGCGCTCGCCGAGGCGGTGCATCGTCGGCGTCAGCGGCGTCGTTGTGGTCGGTCACGTACGAAGTACGCTCCCTTCCACGCCTCCTTGCTTCCTGAAATCTGCGCCATTTCGACGCCGCGACCCTGCCGTCAGCGATAAGGCGAGTGCGATAGCGGCGCAGGGGGCTCGGCCCCCACACAAATGCAAATGCATTGTGTAACCTGACGGATTATCGTATAATAAGTTGAGATTCGCATATAGGTCGAGCGGCGGCCGGATTTGGGCCTCGCCGCACAATTGGCGAAAGAAATGGATCGGGCAGCACCAGGGACCTTGCCTGTGCTTCCACATTGGCTGCGGCCGATGCACCGAGGAATGGCAGATGTCGGATAAGACCAGGGAAGATTCGCTGAATCAGAATAACGCGCAGGCTGCATCGGGCCTGTCATCGCTTCTCTCAAATTTTGATGAAGCTTCTTTCGATGAGGCATGGGGCGCCGTCGACCGTGCGGAAACAGCTTCCGCCGACGCCAATCCTTCTGACCATGTCAACGAAGAGGCGGTGCAGGGTGCAAGCCCAAATGCGCTGGCCTCGACGTCTTTCAAAGCGCTGTTTGCCCAGACAAATGCCGAACCAACCCCTGCTGACAGTCTGTCATTCGATGCCGAACAGACAGGCTCAGAATCGGCGCTCGCTGGCAGCCTGACATCCAACACCGCCTTCTTAACCAACCTTTCACTCGACGACGACGCAACGGCCGATACGGCACTCAACATTGACCGGCTGCTATCATCCGATGGGACAGATTCTGCCGATGCCGAATCGTCCGATGCTGACCTGAGCTTTCGCGCAGACTCCACCCCGGATCTTGACGTTGAGGTCGAAGATGTCTCGCGCTCAGACCTTTCGTACAACGAAGCCGATATCCCCATCGAAGTCGATTTTGAATCAGAAGCTTCCATCAGGCTGCAGCCCATTCAGCAGCTTGCCACAGACGACGGTCAGACGGCCGCCAACACTGCCGCAGCAAATGCGCCCTCCTCAGAAGCAGCCGATTCCGCAAAGGTTGCTTTAGAAAAAATCCACACAGAGGCAGCACCTGAAAAAGACGAGGTCGCCGCCCAGGCTCCCAGCCACAGCGAATCCTGCGACGAAGCCAGGGTTCAGGACGCCAGCGACGAAGAGGATGATTTCCCAGATGGTGGTGGCGTGGTTCGGCTGAGCGTACGCGCGAAAATGGGTAAAATCTATCCGGATGGCGAAGTTGTCGAGGGCGAATGTACACTGGGACGCGACATTTACTACGACGAAGCAGACTGCCGGGCCACGGAGGCGCCAGACGAAAAAGAGCGACGCTACAAACGCCTCCTTGCCAGGATGATCATTGCCATTGCCATCATCGGCGTGGCGGGCATCGCAGGTTTGCTCGTGCACCGCGTGCTCCAGAAGAGCCACAGCGCATCTTTCGACGTGGCCCAGCAGTTCAGTTTTGGACTCCACGGACTGGACAATGGCTGGACGCAAATTGCCTCTTCCCGCGACGGAAAATGGGCCGTGATGTGCGGCATGAACCGTGGCGTGGTGTGGCGGGATTCCGATCTCGCAGCATCTTTCTTCCCGCCCGGATCCGGGTGCCAGGGTGTCCGCATCTCCGACGATGGTACCAATGTCTGGTATGCCAATGACGAAGGCCAGATCTTCACCATGTCGCTCGAAAAAGACTTCGGATTTAACGGCAGAACGATTGCCCGGCTCCCCGACATGTACGACGCTGGTTTCTCCATAAACAGCTCAAACCTGACCTATCTCGCCTACAACGGCATGGATGAGCCCCTGTCCTGGGTGAACCAGATCATCGGCAGCAGTCAGGATACTGCGAGACGCGATCTTCCGCTTGATGCCCTCGTTTGCCAGGGCAACCGAGACGACGGTATCGCTTACGTGACCCAGTCCAGGCTCGTCATCCTGCACGCCGACACCACCATTGAGGCTTCGCTGGACACCCCAAAACTCAGCTGTCCCCGTTCTCTGGCCATTTCCTGCGCCTATGACGGCGTGGAACACTGGAGCGTCCTATGCCGGGACAGCCTGATACAGGGGCGTGCGGCAGAGGTATATGCGCCGATCAGGCATGAGCTTCCTGCCATTGCACTTGGCAGTGAGGCGGCTTCGCTCATGCGCCATGCCGAAGGCTCCGAAGTCGTCACCTCAGGCGAGTGGCTGCGCTTCAGCAACGATGGCAGCATCAACCGCATTCCCTTAAGCCAGACCCTGCCAGCCCCCCTTTCATTCGTATGGCGAAGCCTTAAAACTGAGCCTCTCACCGGTCTTGCCGGCGGACGTATCACCCGGATCTCGTCTGAGGGCAGCGTCATCATGTTATCGGCAGCGAGATCGCAGCTGGTCTTCACGTCGTTCGTGAGTGACGCAAGTCATGCCATGAGCATCACTCACGAAGGCGAAGTGGATGCTCTCATTCACAAATCGACCTTCAACCTCTGGGATTTGGCCAATGGCAGCCTGACTGACAGCCTGGCCCTCGAAGGCGGGGTTCAGTCTGTCAATGTCTCATCAACCGGGCACTATGGCTTTGTCATCATCCCGAATGAGACTGCTTCGCTGGCCTGGATGCAGTGGCACCCTCTCAAAAATACTGGCACGCTCCCCCTGAGAGAAAGCATTTCCGATGCTGTCTGGTCCCCCGGCGACACCCATGTCCTGCTGCAATATGAAGGAGGGGAATCGGAGCTCTTCGAGCGGAATGACAGCGGCATTTCTGCTGTACGGCGTTACAGCGCCGGCCAGTCTGTGGCGTTCCAGTCCTCTGACTATCTGTGGCTCCTTGAGAAGGGCAAGGTTCGATTGGAGCGCATCGCGGATGGCGCCAGAAGTGTGGCACTATCCAAGCTGTCCAGGCTCATTTCCCGCGTCCGCGCTGAACACGTCTCCGCACACGGCACAACAGGCTATGCCGTGTTCTGGGGACAGGATGGGCTGTGGGTATACGAAGCAGAGAAGGAGCGCATCACGCGGCTGTTCGATGCCCCCGTCACCTGGGTAAGCTTTGATGCATCGGGCGAACTCGTGGCAACAAATCTTGGGATTGCCACTTTGCATTCGAAAGATGTCCGGCTTTCTACCCATCCTTCAGATATCGGCCGTCTCTACTGGACGGGCGATAGCCGATTTCTGCAGACCAACGACGCAAGCCAATTCTTTTCTTCCGTTTCCGAAACTTCCATCCTGCCCCCCGCCAGAAGCTACGGCGTTTCATTTGTCGGAGAGGCAGGCGGTGTGCACCCAGGTGCCAGCCGCACGCTCTCCCTGCGCGGCAACGTCATCACCCTCGAAGATGTCTCTACAGAGGATCCGATGATATGGGGTGCCATGTCGGGGACAGGAACACAATCATGGTGCTGGATGACGCCGCAGGGGCGGGTACAGGGCCGAGGCGGAGCCTGCGTTTCCCTTCACCAGGGAACATCGCGGGAAAGCGCCGTGCCGGAAACGGATCCTGAGGTGGCGTCCTCCATGGCCTACGTCGCACGCTCAACACCACGAAAGTCAAAGTCACACAGGCAGGAATCCATTAAGTTTATCGACAGTGTTGCCTTCTCGGTCTCGACAACACCACCCCAGGCAAGACTCTTCTTTGCCGTTTCGCAGGGCGATCTCCCCAAAGCGCTGACGGAAGGGGGCATCATGCTTTCGCCCCTCCAGGCCACCCTCCCACGCGATGAACGGTGGTATGCCGTTGTCATCAGTGCACCTGCGCACGAACCACGCACCATCGCATTCCAACTGGACGAAGCCAATATGGCGTTCGACGTCCGCCTGCTCCCGTCTGAGTACGCCGGCATCGGCGTGCAGCTTCGCACTTCAGCCGAGACCGGCAGCCTGTCTGATGACGCTTCCGTGGCGCTGCGCCTGGCCCTCGGCCAGAACCGTCCGGCGCTTGCGGCCTGTTTGTCACAGCTTGGCCAACCCACAAGGCGCCTGGCCCTTGAGTTCGACGAAATGTGCGATCTGACGATACAGGAAATCACCTCTGATGGGGCATGCCTGGCGGAGATCGAAGAAACGCTGTCAAAAGCCCTGGACTGCGCCACGCAACCCTCCCTCCGGGAGCTTGCCTTTGAAACTATCGACATTGTCTTTCCCTAGGCAGGCTCTGTTATGGATACCTCAACCCCAAGGCTCGTCGTCTGCTATTCGCTTGGCACGGGTGCAGGTTTTGATGTGCAGCTTGCGGGCCTGAGCCGACAAATATGCGAAGACATCGCCGAAATTCTCGCCCTTCACGAGGGGTTCATTGCCATCCCCCAAATGGTGCTCGTGCGAGAGGGAGATGACCTGGCATACGATGTATCCAAAAATGCCTGCGCATTCGCAGTGTTTTACTCATTGCCAGAAACACAGTGGATTGCAGACGCGACACGTGCCATCGGCGGCGACATCGCCCTGACGGGACGAATCCTCGACGACGACGGCGCCCTCATGCTGAGCATCAATATGCTGGATATTCAGCGCCAGGTTCTGCTCTTCTGTGGCTATGAAACCTGCCCGAGAGACGAGATTCATCTGACGCTTTGCCGTCTGTGCGCGCGTCTGCTGAGTCATTTCTCCCCGCGTTCGGAAGAAGCCTGGCTTGAAGACGTCTATGCCATGCTGGGCACTCGCAGTTTCCATGCCTATGCCAACTGGATGGGCATGCGAGAGACAGAACGCAAGGCCCAGCGCGAGGGCCTGAGCGTACCCAATGAACGCATCCTGGAACACGTGGCCTATGCACTGGTGGCAGATCCAGCCTACGATCGCGCCTCTGACAAACTGTGTGAGATTCTGGAAAGGCAGCTCAAACGCAGCAACTATGATTTTATCATCAAAACGCTCGCACACCTGTCACTGGCCAACGAAGCCATTGCCCTCTGCTATGCCCAGTGTCTGGCCAGGCTGGCACGGCGCGATGAAGCCAGATCATTTCTGGGAGGCGCCATTGCCAAATACCCTGCCTCGCCGCTGTTCGTACTGATGCGGGGCTGCCTGCATACTGACCCAAAGCTCGCCGCCAACGATCTTGCCTTCGCTACCGCTCAGCTCAAAGACAAATTTGCGGCCTGCCGTTCAGCCGTTGAGGAGTCGCTGCTTAATGTCACCGGGGTATAGCATGTGCCCTCAATGGCCAGCACGCCGGCTCGAAAAATGGGGTCTTCAGATTCGATGAGGACAGTTGACCCCCTTTGGAAGGCCATACCCGCAGACAGCACCATGGGGCATGATTTGCAGGCGAGGCCACATCCCACAAGGCTTATGCACTCGGCCATCAAGAGGGTAAATTTGAATGTATAAAAAAATCAGATTTCGGACAGAAAATTGCATTGTTCACGCAGGAGTGTTTTGTGATTTCTTGTCAACGTGCCCAAAGGCACATGAGAAGATATGGGGAAGATTATGTTAGGACGCAGGGATGATGTGATTTTGGGCGTGCTCTCGGAGCTCCGATCAGAGCTTTCGTCTCAAGAAGCCACTTTCGGGTCAGCCAGCGATTATGTCGTTCTGTGCCAGACTTTTGACAGACTTGTACTGGGCTACCGCGAAGGCAGGCTGGATGCTTCATCTGTCCAGCTTGGCATTGAAGAAATACGCGAGCACCTCAGGGCCTCTGCCAGGCAGACACTTCGCCCTGCCCACAGGGAAAGCCTGCGCGAACGCACCCTGAACCGGCAGCATGCCGCTCTGGCAGAGCGTTTTCTGTCGCAGCCGCGCGGCACCTGGGACTCACGCCACGTGGAGATTGTCCAGCACGCGATTGCTTCGCTCGCAAAGAGCGGCGACACGGATGGAAGTGCCCGTATGGCTCGCGATTTTCAATCTCGCATGTCTGCCGGTGTCTGGACGAACGCGCTCGAAATCGCCGAGTCCGTGTCGGAGATCGCCGCACAGCGTGAGACTCTGCAATCCTCGATCGAGTCCTGGCTCGCCTCACACGAGGCTTCCCAGAGCCTGCACCCGGCTTCTCTGACGGACGCGGACAGAACCCTGGCTCAGGATGAGCGCCAGTCGATCATTTCAGCAGCCCTCTCTGCCGCAGATGTCGCAGCGCTGCGCGCCAAAGTCCAACGCCCCGGACTCGAACACCACAAGCTCATGCTCTCCCGCGACATGCTCGAACAGGCAGAGCAGGACATGCAGCGCCGACAGATGGCCCTGCGCCAGCTAAAGACAGAAAACGCCGCGCGCGAACGTATAGACGCAACCGTTTCCGCAGTTCATCAGGCAAGTCAGAGCCTCCTGAAACAGGAATACGATCGCCTCGCCCAAATTCAACGCCAGGCCATTGCTGCCTTCGTCGGTGAGCAGGGTACAGGATCGGACGCCGACCAGCAGCGCGCCCAAATCGTGGATGCCCTGGGGCGCGTCGGCCGCAACACCGACAACGAAAGCACCGGGGATCTGTCTGCCAAAATCGATGCCATCAAGTCCGCTTTGTCACATGCCAAAACCTCCTCTCAGCACAAGACGGTATTATCGGCACTTGATGAAGCAGCCCAGCGTGTGCAGATGCTTGATGCGCTTGTTAACTTCTCAGCCGATACCCCCCAAGCTGGCGGCGTTGGCTTGGGCAACGACCAAATCCTGCTCGAAGCCCGCCTGATGTATGACCAGCAAAGGATGCGCTTCGAGCAGCATCTGTGGCAAGGCCAGCAGGCTGCTTCACTTTTGAAGGCACTCGATTATCAGGTCGCCTCCCCCGAGTTCGATACCGTCAGCCCACGCACGCGTCCCACATCGCAGGATTCGCTGCTGCACGGGCATGCCGATAAATCTCTCCACGAGGCACAGGCTGCACTCACACGCGTCCGGCAGCTGGCCCAGAGCACCCTTGCCGGAGACATGGGGGTCTATGCGCCTTTTGCGGGAAGTGAACACGCTGTGACCACGCCCGGCGCCCTCCGTATCGCCAGCGCTGCCACCCCAATGCCAACCGCCATTCCGACGCTTCAATCCTCTGGCGCAAAACGCTCCAACCGCGTCCTGCGAGACATCCCCCAGCTGGCTTTCATGCCTTCCGTCCGAAGCGAAATGGGCTTTTACACACCCCGATTCAAAATGGACGACCTTTCTCAGCAGCCGCTCTTTAAACGCGTCAAGTTTGACCGCCACAACGAGGAAGCCGCCGACATGCTGCCAGCGCTTTATCGGGCGGCCGGCCTGAAGATGAAACAAGACGACAAGCCCCTGCGAAAGTCCCGCCGCGATATCAATCTTCAGTCCGTCAACCTGGAGATCATGAGCATCATTGAGAACCAGTTCGACCCGTCCATGACGAGCCGTGCAACAGACAAAATCGCAGGCGCCGCACTCGATTCTGCTCAGCGCATCACCCCGCTGAACAACTCGCATGCCCGCGTGGCCGCCGTCGCTTCCGACTGGATCGAAGCCAAGCACGACATCAGCCGTGGCGCTGCCGATACTCGCTCGCTTGCCAAGACAGGGCGAATGAACTCCGAACAAATGGCCGCAGCATTGCGAAGCGAGGGACAGTCTTTACCGCAAAGCGTTCAGGACAAGTTGCAGCCATTCCTGGGCTTCGACCTCTCGACCATCAAAATTTACACCGGTTCGGTGGCCGAAATGGCATCCGAGGCAATGGGCGCGCAAGCGTTCACATTGGGCAAGAGCGTATTTTTCGGCGAGAAAAAACTCGACTTCCATTCACCCGAGGGCCTGGGCCTTCTGGCACACGAGTTGCTGCATACCGCACACTTCGGAGCAGGCGACTCGGTCGACACAAAGGAGCAGGCCGCCGAGGCACTCGAAGCGAGGGTACGAAATGCCTTTGGCGCCACCGACACCAAACTCGCACTCGAAGGGTCGACAGACAAAAAGCAAAGCGGCGAAATCGATCAGCGCTCAAGTCTAACCGGAATGCTGCCAGCAAATAGCGTTGGCGCACGTCCAGCCATTTCTGCCACGATGATATTCGATGAAGTCGCAGAGATGGTGTTGGATATGATGCAGGAAGACATGCTCAGATACAAACAGAGCTGCGGCGACGACTAAAGCCATTTGGGCCGCCCGCTATTGCCCCGCGGGCAATACGCGGGCGGGCGCGGCTATCGACCTGTAGGGGCGGTTCGCGAACCGCCCCTACGCCGATACGCCGCGCCTCTTTTTTTTGTGGGGGGGAACGCATTCCCTACAAAAAATCGCTACGGAAACAGCTGCAAAAATGCCTGGTCAACGAGCGATTTGGCATCCTTTCCAGGGAATCGGTCACTTGTCTGAGAGAGAAGCGCTTTCATGACCCTGCCGAAGTCGTTCTTCGACGTCACCTGAAGTTCGGCGACAATACTCTGGATGATCGCTTTTACCTCTTCCGCAGTCAATGCCTGAGGCAGGAACTCCTGAATGATTGCCAGCTCTTCGTTTTCTTTCTGGGCACGCTCAAGGTTGTTTACCATCTGATAGCCTTCGATGGCTTCGCGGCGTTTCTTTGCCTCGCGACTGAGCACTTGCCTTTCCTCATCAAGGCTGAGATCGCGGCGCTGATCTTTGGCTTCGACTTTGATGGCATTAAGAATGAGGCGAAGCGCATCGCGGCGCTGATTCGCACCCGCCTTCATGGCAGCCACAACTTGCGCCTGAATTTCGTTTTGAATCGACATAACAGAACTCCAAAATAAAAATAGCCGCTTTCGACGGCGGCTTGGGTTCGAACGCAGATGCCAGGATAACCCTTACGCGATGTGCAAATAGCCGTGTCGCAGGAGGTGGATGATGGCCCGGGTAGTTTCGAAGTCATCTGACTTGCTGTGATTGAGGATCGACTCCATGGAGGGCTCGTTGAGTGCGAGCTGAAAAACATCAAGCTGATCGGGCGCGAGATCGCGCAAAAGCGGCTCCAGCGGGAGATTGATCCTGAAAATCGTGTCAAACGGCGGGATATCGCTTCCAAGCGCATGCGTCTCATCAAGGATGCGCATGGACTCCATAAGCATGGACTCGACGGTTTCGTCGATGGGTGCATTAAACTCGTAGGATGCCGACGTATCAAGCAGGAAGTTGCCGCTTGTCCAGGCCATCATGCGATAGAAACTCTTATCGACAGGCACATCGAAATGTCCGTTGATGGCAGAACCATAGATACGGCCATCGCGCAGGTATATCCTGCCTTCAGTTCCCGCAGGCGTGGTAATGAAGAGACAACCTGTTTTTTTGCTGGAGCCAAAGAGCTGGAGCAAATCAGGCAATGGCACCTGATCGATGACGCCAGAAAGAACGCCCGACTGCGTCGCACCATGACTGGTATGCCCGGTATGCGCCATACGCTTGGAATTGGCAGAACTCAGCGATGGCACGGCACGAACGTCCTCAATGCGGGCCTCGCCAGCCAGGAAAGCCCCCATCGGAGGAGGAGGGGGATGACTGGCATCGAATTCCTCGAACACAAGCTTGACAATTGAGGTGCCAATAAGAATACGATCGCCCTCTTTAAGCTTACAGCTTGTGATTTTCTCGCCATTCACGAACGTGCCATTCGTGCTGCCAAGATCTTCGATGAAGATATCGGCATCCGTGGTGGTGATTTTGGCGTGATGGCGACTCACCATGTCCTCAATGAGAACCATCTCAAGTTCGCTGGATCGTCCGATGATAAGTTCCTGGTTCATCTCCAGAGCAAACTCGCCGCCCTGATACTTGCCTGAAATGAATCTTAATACGTAACGTCCCGTGCCAGATTTGTGCGTCATGAATTCGTCGTTCCAAGTTACAATGCAAGTAAAGCAGGCGAAAACTGCCTGCAATGCCGTGGCACGGAGTCTAACCCAAATCAAACGCAATTGACAATAATAAGACGTGCTTTTTTGGCGCATGTGCCGCTGTAACGCAGGCACACAAATAATACGCTGGTTGCCACGAAGTTTGCATACTAAACTCGTCTCGGGCAACTCAGGGCACGAGAAAAATGTCATTTGCTTTACGAACTGACTTGTGTAGTCTCTCGTGAACATGTGCGTTGTAAGTTTGCTTTGGCATTGAACTCTTGTGCAAGACGGTTTTATGACGGGCAGAACAAAGTTTTCTCTTCAATTTCTGGGAACGGGCAATGCCCGCTCAAAACCCCCAACAAACTACAATGCCAATGCCCTCGTGCATGTTGGCGACAAACGTTGGCTCCTCGACTGCGGACTGTTGTGCCCTGTCGCACTCCACGCCATGGGGATGTCGGTATTGGATGTTGACGGCGTCTACATTACTCACCTCCATGGCGATCATGTCCTTGGCCTGGAGGAAGTTTTTTGCACAAACTACTTTTTTAAGCAGCGTCGGGTGGGGCTCTGGGTCCCATGTGGTCTGTTCACCACCCACTCCGGCATTGAAGGCTACGATATTTGGGAGAATTGCCTGCGCGCTGCACTGGAATCGAGCGTTTATGTCGAAGGCGCGCTTCACCCACTGACACTCGCCGATTTTTCCGACGTACACGTCATGTACCCGGGCGGATCTGAGAATATCTTCGGCCTCGAAGCAGAAATTTTCGAAGTCACACATGTCCCCAACCGCCCCTCATACGGCATCATGCTCGATAAACGCGTCTGCTTCACCTCAGATTGTACTTTTTCCAGCACAGCCATCGCGGACTATTTTAAAAACGGCGCAGAGATCATCTTCCACGATGTGGACTTTGAGCCGGCAACAGACAACTCTGTTCATGCCTCATTCGAGGAACTGCTTACCCTGCCGCGGGACTTTCGTGAACGTATGGTACTGATGCACTATGGGGACGATACCTGCCCGAAAAAGCTCACCGCAGCAAGAGAAGCAGGGTTTCGAATCGCTCGGCTCGGAGAAGTGTTTGAGTTTTGAAGGTTTTTTTGGATGCGTCACGCATGAGATTCGTCTAATCTAGATGCGGAACGTTTGTTCGGGGTATTTTGCTTAAATCGGAATCGGAGTGGATGTGACGATGATTGTTTGTCATGCTTGTGGTCATGAATTGCCTGGAAGTTCACGTTTTTGCGGTCACTGCGGAGCAAAGCTGGGCGCTTTGCCAGAGAAAACGCAGGCACAAACACATGACACCATCTTTGGCCTGACCGCCCTGTCCCCAGGATGTCCACCCCCGGCCAGCGATGCACACGCCGCCGACGCTCAGTCCGAGATCGCGGACACCGCCGGCATCGCCGACGAACCGCTCCAAAGTACCATCACCACAGAGCCCATTCTCGAAGTCGTCGGCAGCCCGGCTTCGCCCACCAGGACGACCACTGCAGACGCTCAGGATGATGCTCAGACAAGTGTTGAAATGTGCGTCGAAGCAACGGATATATCCGATACGGAGGATAGCCCTGACAAGAGCGACGCGGATTCGGACGACACCCGGGATGACGAAAAACCAACGTTTGCGCACCTTGAGGCCGTATCAAAATGCGAAGTCATGTCTGGACATGAACGCTCTGCCCATGCGCAGGAAGCACTTCATGTCTCAGATGATGACACCCCTCTTGCGCAGGCGGCTCACACCAGCGAAATCTCTGCTGGAAACGAGACCAAACCCCAGGCCGCCAGCCAAAACGATAACATGCTGCTCGAATTGGAGCGCCAAATCGAAGAAGGCAAAAAAGCTGCAGAAAGGCTGGAAGCCCTGAGACAACAGCAACTCGCCGAGCTGGAAGCCCTGAGACAACAGCAACTCGCCGAGCTGGAAGCTGCAAAGGCCGCTGCAGAAGCTGAAACCGCAAGAGCCGCCGCAGAAGCCGAAACCGCAAGAGCCGCCGCAGAAGCCGAAACCGCAAGAGCCGCCGCAGAAGCCGAAGCTGCACGGGTTGTTCAACATGAAGTCCCAAATACAGCCTCCAGCCAGGCAAATGACAACAGCGGCAAAGGGAAACGCAAAGGAAACAAAGGACGTGTGCGAGTTCGCGCAACAAGCGGAACGCTCGAAACGCGACAGACAAAGCCGCAGGCACCCGACACTGAATCAGATGAGCCCCAGAGCGCAGCGGCAATCCCAGAAGCGGTAACGCCCGAAACAGCTGCCCCCGAAGTAAACGAGCCCACCCCCAAGGCAACAACCCCCATCCTTGCCACAGTCTCGAAGGCGTCTCCAAAGCAGGATTCCGTCACCCAACCCTCTGTCAAGCCAAAGGCGGTTGTCGAAATGGGCGGAGAGGACGAGGATGAAGATGACGAAGCCTTCGATGACGTCTTTGACGAAGACGATGAAGAGAGCTTCTTTGGCAAGCGAATGTCACAGCAATTCAGTGTCGTCAATCTGGCTGCGGTGGGACGCATAAAAGCCAAAAAATCTGGCAAACGCCGTACCATCGTTTTGGTCATCGCGTTTGCTGTCGTACTGATTGCGCTGGCCTATGTCGCTTTCTTTCTCTGAGGGAAGTCATGAAAACGGTCCTTAGTGTCAGAGAAGTCGCCTGCAACAAGGCAACCCGCCGACAATTCATTTCTGATCTCGCGCACCTCATCGATGAACGCATCACAGCAGCGAGTGGCTTGCGTGGCGCTCTGGTAAAGCGTGCATATGCTGTGATGAAATCTGTGCGGCATGGCTACGTGGAACACGTTCTCGACGTCATGGCCGATGACTTCATCCATAGCTTTGAGCCCATTCATAACGATTACCGCGCGACGTTGTCGCTTCCATCCGACTCGATTGCTGCGCTCAGTGACTATCTCATAACGCGCCAAAACGACGTGTATAACGCCTTCATCCACGTAACAGACAAATACGTTGAACGGCAGTCCCGTACCGTTGTTACAACGGCCTACCGCACGTTTCGGCCAGGCATCGAATCACACATCACCTCGGCAATCCCGCAGGTCGCCGCCATCATTGAACGCTATACGATCGTCGATGCTGACGGTGCAGACTGAATCCTCTTCCCGGGCACATTGCCCAGGGACGGAGGGCTCCGGTACTTTGCGAACCCAGGGGAATGTTTTTGGCGACGAAACGCCTTGTATTTGTTAAGGAAGTTGACCACAGAATGCATGGGCATTTCTGTGGCTATGGTTTACTCGTTTGGTCAAGGGAGATTTATGACTAACACAATAGGTGATGAGTACACGAGCGAGCAGATTGCTCGCATGATTGTCGAAGCAGCAATCGGCAAGAAAGCCATTGCACCAGTTATCATTGATGTGCGCGGTGCATGCGATTACGCAGATTTCCTCGTCGTTTGCTCCGGCAAGACCGATCGCCAGGTCAATGCCATTGCCACGGGCATTGATGGCGAAGTCATCGATCTTCGAACATGCGTCAGCAACGAAGGCCTCGCAAACGGCCAGTGGGCCCTGCTCGACTACGGCGACGTCGTGGTGCACATCTTCTGCGGTTCGAAACGCAACGAATACAATATCGAAGGCCTGTGGAAAGATGCCCCCCGCATTGAGGTCTACGTCCCGCCGGATTTGCGCCTCACAGACGAACTTTACGACGACACTGAACTCGACTAATCGCTATGACGGCAACCGTATTGTGCATAGGCAAAATGCGATTTGCCGCCTATCGCAGCGCAGCTGACGAATACCTCAAACGGCTGCGCCACTATTTGACACTTCGCGAACTTGAGCTCAAAACACCGGCCAGCCCTCACCTGACACCCGATCAGATTCGCGAACAGGAATCGCGCCAACTCATGCAGGCCGTTCTCCCTGCGACACATCTCTTCGTACTTGATGAACGCGGCAAACACATCGACAGCATGGCATTTGCCGCGCTCCTTGGCGATCTGTCCTCGCGTTCGCAGGATTTTGCATTCGTCATCGGGGGTGCATATGGCCACCACGACATACTCAGAAGCCGCGCCAACACCCTTCTTGCCCTCTCTCAGATGACCTTCCCCCACGAATTGGCACGCGTGCTGCTCTATGAACAAATCTATCGCGCCATGACCATTCTGAAAAATGAGCCGTATCACAAGTAGCAGAGGAGGCACGCGATGCTCACTGAAACGCTCAACGCACTCAAACACCTGCTCTGGCCCGATCGCTGCGCTTCGTGCGACCGGCTAATCGATCAGCCCAACACCAGTCTCTGCGCACCTTGCCATGACGCCCTGCAATTCGTCGGACAGCTGCCTCCTCCCACAGGGATCGCCAGCGCATTTGCCTTCTTCAACCACGACGGCCCCATCCAGAGTATGGTGGCCAAATGGAAATACCACGAAGACTATGCTGCACAGCACGCCCTCCTGCAATGCGCCGCCCAACACCTGACATCACTCAAACCATGGCTCCCCCCAGGAATTTTCGTACCGGTTCCGCCACACCCCAGGCGGCTTCAAACGCGCGGCTTTGATCCCGTATGGACGTTCGCCCAAAAACTCACTGCCATGCTGCACAGCAGCGACGTTCCCTGCATCGCACTCGAAGACAATCTGCTCTCGCGCGTCATTCATACACCCCATCAGGCAGGACTCAGCGCCGAAGCACGCCGGGATAACCTGCGCGGCGCCTTTAAAGTAAACCGCCCCTGCAAACACACCATCATCCTCGTCGACGACGTCCTGACAACCGGTGCCACGGCCACTGCCTGCGCCGAAGCTCTCACGCTTCATGGCGCACATGCGGTGTACCTGCTGACCCTGGCCCATGCACACATCGGAGCAGACGCCGCCCCTTCTCACCTTCACGAGCCCTGACCATGACAGCTTTCTGGAAAAATGGCCTCCAATTCAGCTGCACACAGTGCGGACGCTGCTGCTGCGGTGAGCCCGGCGTGGTGTACTTTTCACCCGGCGAATTCGATCGGCTCGCCGCTTTCCTCCAGGAAACGCGCCAGCTCTCCCGTGAGACCATCCTGCGCGACATGATGCGCCCCTGCCAGGATGCCTACTCAGCACGCGACGACTTCCCCGACGGACACTGCATATTCTACGACAACGGCTGCACCGTCTATCCCGTGCGCCCTTCCCAGTGCCGCGACTTCCCCTTCTGGCGCACAAACCTGCACAGTGCCTCAGACTGGAACCAACTCTCCCCCCAATGCCCGGGCATAAACCAGGGAAAACTCTGGACCGCAGAAGAAATCTGCGCCATCGCCTCCAAATCGCGCATCTAGAGCATTTTTTGTGGGGGAACCAGTTCCCCCACACCCCCTGCAATGCTGCGCATTGCTTGCGGGTAAGAGGCAAAATGGATCACATAACCTGAAGTGACGCAATGTAGGGGCGTAGCGTGTTACGCCCGCGCAGAAAATTCGGAAAAAATAGGGGAGATCGTCCCGGTCGCTCTGCTCACCCACAAAAAAGAAAAGCGGTGTGGCGAATCTTGCCGCCATGTCATGTGTGCGCTAAAATGGCATATTGTTTTCACCAGGGTGAGCTTGATGCGCAGCAGGAACTTGATGGTCAGCAAAAAAATCGCGTTTGCAGTGGCGGCCGCAGCCCTGATGGGTTGTGCCGAAAGCCGCACGGTTAAGGTAGATCCCAACGACCCCGAACAGGTCAGGGCCTATTGCGGTGGAGCAACGGGCGAGTTCCTGTATTGCGATGGCACGTGCGTGAGATCCGTGTCGGAGGAGCATTGTGGTGCCTGCAACGTGAGATGCGCCAGCTCGGCTTCGTGCGTCATCCAAAACGACATCCCAGCCTGCGTGTGCAAAGACGAATCCCTGTCGTACTGCAACGGGCTGTGCCTCGACATCAGCCGCGATATGGAACACTGCGGCGTGTGCCAAAATGCGTGCCTGAACTTGCCAAACATCAAAAATCCCACCTGTTCCGGGGGGAGATGCTACTATCAATGCACGGACGGATACTCAGATTGTGATGATGACCCTGCAAATGGCTGCGAATCCGATCTCCGATCCGACCCCCTCCATTGCGGCACATGCTTCAAAAGCTGTGGCACAGGTCAATGCCTTCATGGCACATGCACGCCCTGCCCTGAGGGTTTCTCACACATTCCCAGGGGCACCTATCGCCTGGGCTCTCCAGCCTCAGAGTTTGGCCGGCAAAGCGACGAAACCCAACACGACGTCACGCTGACCTACGATTTCTGCATCATGGACTTCGAACTCTCGCGCCTCGAATACAAAAATCTGCTCTCTACCGGCGATATTCTGCCGGCCCACGAGTACTGGCTCCCCAAAGACATGATCAACTGGCATGAAGCGGCCCATGCGGCAAACGCCATGTCCGCAGCACTCGGCAAACCTGCCTGTTATGTGTGTGCGCCAAACGAGACAGGGCCAGAACTCACCTGCACATCTGCCGACGACTTTCTGGCCTGCACAGGCATTCGCCTTCCCACAGAAGCGGAATGGGAAATCGCTGCACGAGGCGCAACCACAACCCCGCTTTACAAGTACCGGGATGACATCATCGATCAGGATGGATTCATCGCCGCACTGACCGACATTGCCTGGTTCAAAAACTCCTCGGGCGGCCGGACGCGAACCCGTCTCGAATCGCAGGAAAAACCCGATCACCGCAATCCCTACGGGCTATACGATGTGGCCGGCAACGTCATCGAATGGGTACACGACGACTACATTTCCCTGACCGATGCCCCGCGCACCGATCCGGTCTCCTCTCCCGTCAGCCCGACTTCCAAACGCGTTATCCGCGGCGGCGGTTACATGAGCGATGCCACCAAATGCCGCCATGCCCAACGCGAATCACTCGAAGGCAACAGGCGCGTCACCGGATTGGGCGCACGGTTCGTCACCAACGCCTCTGAGTAAGAGAGCATTTGTACGAGCAGCGCTACGCCCCTGCTGAAGGGGGCCGCGCCCCCTGCGCCGCTATCGCACTCGCCCTATCACTGACGGCCTGGGCGTCGAAATGGTGCAGATTCCAACGGATGAAAATGCTCTAAAACGTCATCGTGACGCCTACGCCTGTCGGCGAGGCCTGCAGAGAGAACTTGAGATCTGCCTGGGATTCAAGCTCGACAATCTTGAGGTGTGTCAGGATGGCAAACACAGATCCGGTCAGGCCCATGGCCAGTCCACCCGCCAAAAGACCATACCCTGCCTGGACGCCGTTGTTGTAGCCAGACCAATTCGAAGTTCTCAATGAACTTACCAGATTGTCCTCAGATAAGTCGTTAAGTTCATTTTGCGCCTTGGTGTGAAAAACACCCACCAGTACACCGCCGGCAATGGCCAGAACGGCGCCTCCTGCAGCAATCCCCGTTCCAGTCCATTTCAGGGTGTTGAGGTAGTCTATCTGTCCCTGAATACTGCTGCTGTCGGCGGCAGCCTGAAGCACGGACAAGGTCTCACGCTGTTTATCCTCAGTAGCAGCAGATGCAGCGAGTGCCGACTGCGCAGCTTCAACCTCCACGCGGCGGCTCCACATCCTCTGAACGACAGAGCTGGAGACATCCCACTCATAGAGATTCGACGTGGCACGGCGCAGATAAACCAGGCTCTGGGCGTCGTCCTTAAGCTCACGATAAATCTCGCTGGTAACATAATTGACAATCGGTGAGACGGGACAGATGCCTTCGAGCGTTCGAGCATGGACAAGCGCTTCCTGATAATCTCCGGCTTCAAACGCTTCATTCATCCTGGAGTTATGGTAATTCCACATATCCCCACCTATCATCTGACAATCATTGCCTGCAGCCAAAACCGGTACAAGACATGCGGCTGCGCAAGACAAAAAGAAAGCTGCCCCTTTCATACTCACCTGCTTAATGTAATCCATGTAACACAGAACGCGGACAAATCCTCGTCGACTTTGCGGCTATATCAGCCTCGCACGGGAATTGCAAAAAACCAGCCAAAGCACAGGGGGAAGGTGTGTACGTCGTTTTTCGTCCAGGACTTGAATCGGTGCAAGAAAATCGATATGCTGGAATTGTGTTTTTTGTGCTTGTTCAACGATTCCAATGTTGGGAGTTTGATGATGAACGTAAAGAAATCGCTCAAAATTTTGGCAGCAGCCTTTGGTTCGTTTCTTGGCATGGGAGCGCTCGCCGGATGCGACGAAACGACAAACGATAATGACGCTAAGCTGGATGGCGTCTATTGCAATGGCAAGTATTATGAAAGCGCCGATGATCCCGGCTACCTGGCCTGCCGTGGGATAAATTGCTGCGGCAATCACTACGAATCGGCAACCGATCCCGATTACCTGGCATGTATTCAGGAGGCTGCCAACAATGGCTGCGGAAATGCCGTGCTCTATGGCATGCCATCGACCTATTGCTGTGGCACCACCTATGATTCCGTGCAGGATCCCGGCTATCAGGCCTGCATCCGGGAGGCGCAGGCCAACGGCTGCCAGCCGGCAGTGCTCTATGGGCCAATATCACAATACGAATGCTGCGGCACCGTCTACGCTTCTGCACAGGATCCCGACTATCTGGCCTGCCTCAGAGATGCAGCCAATAACGATTGTGTCGTCGCCGAATATGGCATGCCCGTCGCCTACGAATGCTGCGATGTCGAATATGCCTCAGATCAGGCTCCCGATTACCTGGCCTGCATCAAGAATGCGGCCCAAAATGGCTGCTATGAAATCGCCCTCTATGGCGTGCCATCGACCCTGCCATGCTGCGGCCAGGAATACGATATCAACACCAATGCCTACATCGCCTGCAAAGTGCTCGAAGACTATAATCTATGCGACGTCCTGACCCACTACGAAGATGTGTCGTGTGATTGGGATGTGCCTCCATGCTGCGGCCACCAGTACAAATGTAACACCGACGAACTCATAGAAGCATCAGCCTGCAGAATACAGGAAGCAAAAGATCTGTGCGAAGACGTTCCCCCACCACAGCGAAATGACTAGTACGCCCAGGAGCCCAACACCATGACGGATCTCAGAATACGACTCTACCAGGCCATGATGTGGCAGCGCCACCGCATACGCCAGGCCAGAAATCGCGACGAACACCCCCTGCGATACCTGTTTTTTGAAATTTCCCGGCGATGCAACATTCATTGCCTGTACTGCGGCAGCGATTGCACCATCGCCGAACGCAAAGACGAACTCACAACCGAAGAATGGAAGGGTATCATCGATCAGGTGGCTGAAGACTTTGATGCCACGAAAGTCATGGTGGCGGTAACGGGCGGTGAACCCCTGCTGCGCGAAGGCATTTACGAAATATTCGCACATCTCCATCAGCGCGGATTCCCTTACGGCATCGTCACCAATTCGACACTGCTCACCCCAGAAGCCGCAAAGAAAATTGTCGCCTGCGGGATGAATTCCATTTCGCTGTCGATGGACTCCGTCCCCCACATCAATGATCGCATTCGCGGCAAGGGAACATCCCAGGCAGTCATCGACGCGATTTCCAACCTGCGCAATGCGGGATACACCGGCATCCTCGAAATTCTGTCAACCATCACCAAACCCTGCATGCCACACCTGGCCGAGATGCAGGCTTTCATCACGGATCTTGGCATAAAGCGATGGCGCGTCGCGCCCGTCATGCCTCTGGGACGCGCCGCCGAAAAACATGACCTCCTCCTGGATAACGACGACGTGAAGGCATTGCTCGATTTTGTGCGCGCCCAGCGCCGCCTCGTCAACGCTCCACTGCGACCGGAATTTGGCGAGGAAGGGTATCTCGGTGACCGCTACGAGGGCCTGGTGCGACCTTATCTGTGCCAATGCCGGGCCGGCATTAACGTCGCGGGCATTCGATACGATGGCATCATCGGCGCCTGCCCCGAAATTTCACAGGCGTTCGATCAGGGCGACATCCGCAAAGAACGATTCAAAACCGTTTGGGAAGAACGCTACCAGGAGTATCGAGATCGAAGCTGGAGCAAATCGCTGGGCCCATGCAAAGGCTGCGAACAATTCAAAACCTGCCAGGGCGGCGCACTGCACCTCTACGACGATACGCAGACACCCACAAAACGCTGCTTCTACAAGATGGTGACATAGTTTTTTGCCTTTTTGGCGGGGGAACGCGTTCCCCCACGCCCCCTGCGATACTTCGTATCGCTTGTGGGCGAAGTGGCGTGGCAGCGTGTATCTTTGATGCCCCATACCTCGTATGGCGAGCAAATGTGCGGCTGTTGCGACATTCCTTGCTCAAAAAACAATAAAGCTTTGCCACAAACGATACTCTTGGCCACCTTCCCACAGGCAATGCGCAGCATTGCAGGGGGTGTGGGGGAGCTGGCTCCCTCACAAAAAAGAACGCTCAAAGCTTATGTTTGGCATTCGGGATCATCGCATAAAGCGCACGCAGGGGATCCGACTCGTTCCCATAGGCAAAAGCAATCGACAGTCCCTGAGGCTGGGCCATGGTGTTAAGGCCCACGGCCTGGTTTTTTCGCCAATGCTGCCGCTCAAGGTTTGCCCGTTCCCACTGTGCCTGAACAATCAGCAAACTCTCCATGTCCGGCGGCAGCTTATCCCTGAAGGCATAGAGAATTTTCCCTGTGGCTTCGGCGTCATTGCACGCACGGTGTGCGCCCTCAAGCGAGATACCCATCCGCTCGGCCACGGCCCCGAGCTTATTTGTCTTGTAGGGAAAAAAATGATTGGCAAAAACGAGCGGATCGATGGTCGGGTTCTCGCTTGGCCAGGCATAACCCAGCTCCACGAGCTTCTGCGTCAGAAACGGCCTGTCAAAGGCAATGTTATACGCCACGATGGCATGACCGCGAAATGCCTCCAGGACATCCTTTGCGATGTCGCGAAAGGGCGGCTTATCGTCGACATCCGCCTGTGTAATATGCGTAAGCTCGACAATTTCCTTGGGAATCATGCACTCAGGATTGATGAGCCAGTTGTGGACCTTAATCACTTCGCCCCGGAGAAACTGCACGATGCCTATTTCGATAATCTGACAGGTCTTGAAGTCAAAACCCGTCGTCTCCAGATCGAAAACGGCGATGGGCGTGTCGAACCACTGATGAGGCCAGGATGTCGTCATGATATTGTCTTTTTTTATGCGGGGGAGCTTGCTCCCCCGCCCCCCCTGCGATACTTCGTATCGCCTGTGGGCGAAGTGGCAAAGTGTATCGTTTGAAGCCACAGCCCTCGACAGTGCGAGCAGAAACGAAATCATCTGCTTGTACTTGTGGTGTCAGGGCGATGGGCGCACAACGACTTAAGCTGAAAATGCTTTAATCCAACGGCAACAATTTATGTCCCAAAGCAATGCGATAGCATTGCAGGGGGTCTGGGGGAGCAATGCTCCCCCAGGGGGGGCGTTGCGGGGGCACAGCCCCCGCTCTTGGGGGTAGCCGCGTATCGGCCGCGCCGATAGCGGCGCAGGGGGCTCGGCCCCCCAAAGATCGTCCTAAAACTCGATCTCTTTGTACAGCCTCAGCAGTTTGTAGGCATGCGGCACGAGGCCGGAGATGCGATCCTCGGCCGGCTCATAGTTGATCTCTACGACGCTCGTTCTTTGGGCATCTGCCAGTTTTTTCTCGAATTCGGCCCTGGTGTAGGGCTTTCGGGTGAGTTCCTGTCCGTGTTCCTGGAGCATTTGCCGGATGGCCTTGAACTGGGAGCGCGTCGTTGCGAACATCGGCAGGTCGCGCACGAGACCAAATTCTTCCATCCAGTAGGAAGTTTGCCCCAAAAAGCCGAGCGTTTTGGCGGCTTGTTTGAGAATGCCAAAGTGCTGAGAGAAAGCGACGTCGCCATCTTCGAAGGTTTGGATGGGGTATTTGACTTCTTCACCAAACTCGACCAGGAAGACCTGTGTCGTGAAACCGGAGAGTTTGGCAATCTGGCCCAGGAGGCGGAGGGAGCCGGAATTGAGCAAAAAATCTTCGGGTGAGTCGGCCAGGTTCAGCTTGTACTTGAAGATCAGGTGGATGGCGTCGCCCTCGCCGATGAAGGTCATCCTGTCGTTTGCGGCTTCGGCATGATAGGGTTCCGGGATGCGTTCGCCGGCATCTTCCCCTTCCTGACTTTCTTCGTCCTCGTCTTCGTCTCCGTCTTTGCCGTCAAGGGCAATCTTTCTGACGTTCACCGAGGCGAGATTGGCGAGATATTCGTTGGAATAAACGATATCGAATACCTTGCCCTCAAGAATTGAGGCCATACGATCCAGTTCGCCAAATGTGACTGCAACGTTTGGCAGATCGGCAAGTTCCTCAAGCATGGCGGCGGCCATGGGCTCGGATGGTGTATAGAGAGTGTAGTGAATTTTCGTCTGGAGTGCCTGCCGCTGACAGGCCTCAAGGAAGGCACGCACGGTTTTGGCATCGCCATCGGTGATTTCGAGTATGCGGCAAGTCTCGCCTCGAATGGCACCATACTTCTTAAAGACATCCAGAAGGGCATCCCCATAGGCGCGATCGGCCAGGGCCGCGTGCGGTGCATGAAAGAGAGCCGACAGCCGTGCGCCTCGGCGATCCTGATCCAGCGTGGCCTCGTCAATGGTGATGATCGCCATATCTGTCGGGGTCGCCCGGGGGAGCTCCTCGTAGTATGTCACCGTGTTTCCCGCTTCGTCTATCTCGGTTCGCACGTCTCTGGTCACTTTCTCATAGGGCATGGTCGACACCAGGTAAGGCGGAATGCCAAAACGGCGCCCCCTGAATGTGCCGCATGGCTCGGCAGAAAGCTTTACTGCCTGAACGTCGCAATGTGACCAGAGCGCCAGTGTTGCCGCCACGCGCAGTTCGGTGCTCTCGACAGACTCGTTGTTTTCTTCGGCGAGAATCCCGGCAATCTCTGCCACGGTTTTTTCCCCTCGAATGTGCTGCCACAGATTCGATTCCCAGGCATCAAGGCGTATTCGCATGACTGTCCTGCGATCCTGCGTGTCGAAGACATACATGACCACAGACTTTGGATCCGTCTGATCAACTGTGATCCAGCGTGCCAGGGTCGGGTACATGTCCCGCGTCTTTTGCGTTTCGAAATCCTCATTGGGCAACAGGCAGGCCAGGGTACGGAAGATAGACAAAAAGCCATTGAGCGTCTCTGCGTCAAAAGCTTCGCCGATCTGCGCCATCAGTTCGTCTGCCGATTTGGGCGCGTCGTGAAAGAATTCCAGAAAGTCGACGAGATCCTCGCTCATCTTGAGGATGTAGCCATAGGTGTTGTGATAAACGAAGAAATCATCGCCATTTCGGAAATAGTCAATGTTCGGCGACAAAAAGAGGGTTCCTTCAAAGATCGGCGATTGAGTCTCGTTTTGCTCTGTCATGATGAATCCTTAAGTAAAGCGACGCGTTAATCATGCAACGCGGCCATGGTACGACCGAACACGGGGTGAGGGGGCGCAGGCATCCGCGCACGCTAGGTTTGCATGGGTTTGATTCGAAGCAGCTGGTTGCCTATGAGAAAAAACATGGTGTGGGCAATGATCCTGGGTTGCTTCAGGCGGATAAAAGTGCCGTTGGAGCTGTCAAGATCGGTCAGGATGGCGTTGTCTCCGTTGTTCCGCAGCGAGGCGTGGGAGCCGGAAACGAAACCATCCCTTGGGAAGAGAATGTCGCCGTTTGTTCTGCCCAAAGTGACCGAAGGTTTAGACAAACGGTACACACAGCCCTCGCTGAAGGGCCCCAGAATGACTCGCAGGTAACCCCATCCCGGAGATTCACTGCCTCCCAAAAGCGAAGTCTGTTCATGATCGTTGTTTTTAAGAATCGGCTGACCGACGCTGCCATGCGAGTAGCTCAGCAATTCCTCCCCCAACCGGAAAGAATCGCCGTCATTGAGCGCAATCGAGATGCCGGAGACGCGCTCATAGACACCATTGAGGCTCCCGGCATCCTCAAGCTTTGCCTGATCCTGAGTACAGGTGATGCACACGTGTTTTGGACTGACAAACCGGTCGCTGCCAAGTGCGGACGAGCTTGAGCGTCCTATGAGATTCTCCCCTTCGTACAGGGGGATGACGTCAGCCATCGTGCCGTCGTCATTGACATGGCACAGCATAAAGCGTGCAGGGCTGGGACCGGATTGAGGCGCGTCAGAAACGAAGCTCACCCGTTCAATGCTGCGTTTTTTACCCCTGGATGCATCTAAAAAAGCATCATCCGTCGAGCCCTTAACCGACGAGAAAGAACCGCTGGACGAGACCTGTACCGGTGCGAAGGCACCGCTGGATGAGGCCTGTACCGGCGGAAAAGAGCCGGATGAGCGCCCCGACAGCTCATACCGCGTCCCGCACTTGCCGCAAAACTTATGTGCAAGCGCCACCATGGCGCCGCATGTCGGGCAGATGCGTTCGAGGTCACGATGGCGCCTGCCTGCCGTGGCTTCCAGATCGAGTTCAATCAGGCGAGAAAGATCTGCTGCAATCGGAGGCGCACTCTCTGCCGCTATCGGTGTCAGCTCAACCTCGATAGCGTCAAGAAACGGCGCCCCATAGGGCTCATGCGCAACAGGCGACATGATTTCGAGCGAGTCATCGGAAGCATCATCAATGAGCCAGGCATCAAGCCCTCCGGGAACCATCGACGCCCCGCTCCGCACACGTACAGGCTTTGCACCATCGCCCTGGGCTTCCGCCGGAAATCCATAGATGGCTGCTCCGCAGAACCGACAAAAATTATAACCGTCAGCGTTAGACTGACCGCACTTTTTGCATATCATATATCCATACTCGTTGACGCGTTCATCCAAAACAAAAACATCATCCCACATGCTCCACACGCTATCGAAAATCATTGCTATCATTTCGCAAAGTGCGACAATTGTCAATGAATGAGGGGGCTTTATGAAGGCACACCGGCCATTGCGCCATACCTCGAATGCCTTCTGCAGCACGAATGCGTGCTGTCATTTCATTCACTCATGCCTGAACAAGGAGTTGTGCATGCAAACTGGAGAGAAGCTGGTAGTTTTATTGGGCGGCGAGAGCGAAGAGCGAGAGGTGAGCCTGCGCTCAGGGAAGGCCATTGCCAAGGCGCTTCGCCAACTCGGGCATACGCTCGATGAGTTTGACTGGCACCCCAACAGGTTGACGGACTTCCTCTCACGCGGATACGAAAAGGTGTTCATCGCACTGCACGGCGGCAGCGGCGAAAATGGTTCTGTTCAGAGCCTGCTCGACCTGGCAGGCATCCCCTACACAGGATGCCGCATGCGGCCAGCCTCTGTTACCATGGACAAGCACCTCACAAAGGTCATTGTCAGAGCCAAAACCAATGTACCAGTGCCGGAGTGCCGCGCCATGCCAGCGCCAAAGGCACTGGCGCGCCTAAGCCAAAGCGCCGGCGGCCGCTGGGATGATATTATTGACGCCATCGGCCTGCCTCTCGTCGCAAAGCCGGCGAGCAACGGCTCAAGCATCGGTGTCTCGCTGGTTTTTGAAGAAGCAGCGCTGGATGAAGCCGTCGAAAAAGCGGCCGTATGTCTGGAAGATCACATCATGTTTGAACAATATATCAAAGAGTATGAGCTCACGGTTGCCCTCCTAGACGGCAAAGCCATGGGGGTCTGCCAAATCATTCCTCACAACGCTTTCTACGATTACGAAGCCAAATACATCCGAGATGACACGCAGTATCTGACACCATCGTCTCTGGGGGAGGACTTCGATCTCAGGCTATGCGAAATGGCCGAAACCGTCGCCGAAGCACTCTCGTGTACAGATGGTATCGTGCGTATCGATTTCCTGGCTGACGCTGACAAAAAAGCCTACTTTCTCGAAGTGAATACCGTCCCCGGCATGACCGAAAAAAGTCTTGTCCCCATGATCGCACGCCAGGCCGGCTTCAGTTTTGAGTCTCTCTGCGCCATGATCCTTGCAACGGCAAGATAGCCGTGCTGCATGAAGCACGTTTTGCTTTGCCCGTTAACCTGGACTTTGAGCCAGTGAAAAAACATAGACGCCCAGACTTTTTTTTCTTGGCGTGCCCCCCTGAATGCCTTAAGGCGTACATGTCGGCCCGTGTGGCAAAGAACGATATGGTTGCATTTCGCCTGCTTTGACAACCTCGCATTTTGTGGTAGATGAGGGTCGTTTTTCAGGGGGATAGAATGATGGGCACCTGGGGGACAAGGTTTAGGAGTCAATTAAATGTTTTTATTGCAGTGCCTTGCGATTGAAGGTCCGAAGCTTGATCTTGATATCACGCTTGTGTTCCAGACAGGCGTTTTTCTACTCATACTTTTATTTCTAAACAGATTTATCCTCAAACCGTACTTCCGAGCCAGCGAGGCACGCGAGGCACTGACAACAGGCGCTCGCCAGGAGGCTCAAACCCTCCAGGAAAAAACCAGCACCGCTCAGGGTGACTACCTGAAACGCCGCCAGAAAGCCTATGGCGAGGCGGAAGTACTGCGCAAAGAGCAGGTAAGTGCCGCCCGCACAGAGGCAGCTGCCCACCTCAATCAAACGCGCCAAATGATTCAACAGGAAATGCTCCAGAAACAGGCTCAACTCGAAGATAACCTGCGAGCATCGCGAGAAAAGTCTGCCAGGGATGTCGAAATGGTATCAAAGACTATCGCTGATAAGCTGCTGGCATAGGGGCATAAGCATGTTTAAACGTGAAGGAAAAAATGTCATCTGGCCGTGGATAGCCATCGCTGCCATCGTGGCGTTGTTCGCCACGCACTATGCCTTGGTTGGCACAGTCACGGATCCGCTGGCAGTTTATATGGTCGAGACATGGCTGCCTCTGACCGCGAATTACGGCATCATTTTTATCGCAATCATCTGGTTCGCCGTGCCCGCGATTGCCAAGATGCTCAGAGATCGCAAAGAAAGGATAGCTCTCGATATCCTCGACTCTTTGCGCAGCAAGTCAGATGCCGAAGAGCTTTACGCGCAGACGCAATCCAGGCTTGCAGATATTGAAGACGAAATCCAGACCTTCCGCGACAACGACGCCGAGGCAACGAAAAATGAATGCGAGAGCATACGCCATGAAGCTGAACGGCAGGCGGTGCGAATGGCAGATGATGCCAGGCAGGCACACGAAGTTCAGGTTCAGATGTCGATGCGCGCCTTCGAGCACGACCTCATGAACCAGGCACTTATCAAGGCCCGCGAAGAAATTGATACTCGGCTTCGTTCGAACAAAGCGCTGCGTGATCACCTCATCGAACAGGGCATCGCTTCCCTCAAACTCAACCCAAAGTAAAGGAGACAGCCGTTGTCTGCATCGGATTCTTCTGCCCATAACTACGCTTTGGCACTTTATGAGCTTGCGTGCGAAGCCCACAAAGAGGCCGCCATTCAATCGGACATTAAAAGCTTTCTCGATCTGCTGAGCCGATCCGCAGACCTGAGCATCGCCCTGTCCCACCCGGGCATTTTGCGCCCACAGCGCCGAAGCATCATCGGACCGGTGCTCGCAAAGTGTGGCTATGACGATCTCAGCGTCAGATTCATCAAACTTGTCGTTGATCGCGGACGCATACCGTTGTTTGCCAGGATCGTCGAAGCGTATCACGCCATCGGCGACAAAGCAGCAGGCCGCAGGCGCGGGGTTGTGCATGTCGCATACCCCCTGGACGAAGCTCAGCTTCAGCGCCTGAAGGAAAAAATCCGCACCCAGATCGGCACCGATGTCGTGCTTGAGGAACACATCGACCCCACGATAATCGGTGGTTTCTGCCTTGAGCTGGACGGACGCGCCTATGACAGCTCAATTCGGCGCCACCTTGAGCGGCTTGGCGAAAAAATACATGCCGGAAAATTGCACTAGTGCTGAAATACAACACTGCCCACGTGACTTGAGTGACTTAAACATCGTGTATTAATGAGCGCCAAAGGGCGTTCATATGTAATGAAGAAGGAATATCGGATGGCTATTAACATCGAAGAAATCAGTCAGATAATCCGTAAACAGGTTCAGGACTACGACAAGAAAGTCGAAGTGACGGAAACCGGTACCGTGATCACATGCAGCGACGGCACCGCCCGCGTCTTTGGGCTGACCAATGCCATGGCTGGCGAACTCCTGGCTTTTCCAAACGATGTCTTTGGCCTCGTTTTGAACCTCGAAGAAGACAACGTCGGCTGCGCCCTGCTGGGTGAGGCCCACCTCGTCTGCGAGGGCGATGTTGTTCGACGCACGGGACGTATCTCCTCTGTGCCCGTAGGCGATGCCCTCGTCGGGCGCGTCATCAATGCCCTGGGACAACCCATAGATGGCCTCGGCGCGATTGCAGCCACAGAGCATCGTCCCGTCGATATCAAGGCCCCGGGCATCATCGCACGCCAAAGCGTCTACGAACCGCTCCAAACCGGTATCAAGGCACTTGATGCGCTTGTCCCCATCGGACGGGGCCAGCGTGAGCTGATCATTGGCGACCGGAAAACCGGAAAAACCGCCGTCGCCATTGATGCCATCATCAATCAGAGGGACACCGACGTCTACTGCATCTATGTCGCCATCGGACAAAAACAATCCACAGTGGCGCAGGTCGTCGAAACCCTCCGAAAGCACGACGCCATGAAATACACCATCGTCGTAAGTGCCACGGCCTCTGAGTCCGCACCGCTCCAGTACCTGGTTCCCTATGTGGGATGCACGATGGCCGAGTACTTCCGCGATAACGGCAAACATGCCCTGGTCATTTATGACGATCTTTCCAAACAGGCCGTCGCTTACCGTCAGCTGGCACTCCTGCTGCGACGTCCGCCCGGACGCGAAGCCTACCCCGGCGACGTCTTCTATCTCCACAGCCGGCTCCTGGAGCGCGCCGCCAAAATGCGCGAAGACTGGATCATCGTTGACAAAAATGCCGCACCAAACGTCGAAACAGGCATTGATGGCAAAATCTATCTGGGCGACCACGGAAAAAAAGAAGCCAAAGCCATCGCCAAAGAAAAGGAACACCACAAAGTCATCCGGCACCCCAAAACCGGTGGAAGCCTCACCGCTCTGCCCATCATTGAGACCCAGGCCGGCGACATTTCCGCCTACATCCCAACAAACGTTATCTCCATCACCGACGGGCAAATTTTCCTCGACACCGACCTGTTCAACGCCGGAACCCGGCCAGCCATCAACGTCGGCGTTTCCGTAAGCCGCGTCGGCGGCAACGCCCAAATCAAGGCCATGAAACAGGTCGCCGGCACACTGCGCCTTGATATGTCACAGTATCGCGAACTCGAAAGCTTCGCACAATTTGGCTCCGACCTCGATCTCGTCACCCAGGCCATGCTTGCACGCGGACAGCGTCTCACCGAAGTCCTCAAGCAAGAGCAATACGTGCCCATGCCCGTCGAGAAGCAAATCCTTGCCATCTACGCAGCCACGAATAACTATCTCAAGGATATCCCCCTCTCTGCCGTAAGGCGCTATGAAGCTCAGATGCTGAACTTCATCGACGCCAACTACCCCAGTATCCTGACGACCATTCGCGATCAGAAGAAACTTGATGATGCGGTTAAGACTGAGGTCGACAAAGCCCTTTCAGCGTTCGGATCGGTCTTTGATCCCAAGGCCCGCAACTGAAACCTCTCCGCCCCGGCTGGATAAGGCCGCCTGCCGGGGCACCCCAGACCGTCGACCAACGGCATCAGCCATTACCTTAGAATAGAAGGATATTCAAAATGGCGAATCTCAAGCAGATCCGTAAACACATTGCCAGTGTACAGAATACCGGCAAAATCACGAAAGCCATGAAAATGGTTGCGGTGTCAAAGTTGCGCAAATCACAGGCCGCCGTCATCGCTACGAGACCTTATGTCAACACGCTCATCGGCATCATTGAGCGTCTCGTACGCAAAACTGACGTATCGCAGCACCCGCTGCTTCGCTGCGCCGAGACAAAGAAAACCGTCGCCCTTATCGTCGTCTCCGGCGATAAAGGCCTCTGCGGCGCCTATAACCACAACATCGTCAAAGCCGCCAAACGCTTCGTCACCAAACGCAGCGATCAATACAAAAAAATAAAGCTGTTCTTCATCGGAACCAAAGCTTTCGACGCCATGAAACGCGTCACCGGAATAGAAATGTCACGCATCGAAAACGCGTGGGATAAACCATCCTCCGAAGTTGCCTTCGAGCTCAGCAAATACCTCTGCTCTGCCTTCACCGAAGGCGCCCTTGATGAAGTCCTGATCCTGTATACCCGCTTCAAAAGCGTCATCCAGCACGATGTCATGCTTGATGCCCTCCTACCGCTGCAGTCTATCCTCTCCAACCATTCGCAAAGCGAAACCGACCAGCATTCAATCCCGGACAAGTTCGATGAAGCCTGCTACATACACGAACCCTCAGAGGAAGATGTCCTCGATGCCCTGCTGCCGCGCGCTGTCTCCGTCCACATCCACAGAGGTCTGCTGGAGGGCCTGGCAAGCGAAAATGGCGCCAGAATGACCGCCATGGACAGTGCGTCCAAAAACGCCACAGAAATGATCAATCGCCTCACGCTGCAATACAACCGCGCCCGACAGGCAGCCATCACGACAGAACTCATCGAAGTCGTCAGCGGTGCGGAAGCGCTCTAATTCATCGTCCTTTATCCTTACACTGGAACATAATGCCAGGGAGATTCCATGAGCTCAGAAACATCAAAAGGGAAGATTCTGCAAGTCATCGGACCGGTCGTCGACGTCGCCTTCGAAAGCGATCTGCCAGAAATCTACACCGCTTTGTGCGTCAGCAATCCATCCATCAGCGATAAAGAAGGCAACCTCGTCCTCGAAGTCGCCCAGCACATCGGCGAGCACGTCGTGCGCACCATCGCCATGGACTCCACAGACGGACTCGTACGCGGCATGCCCGTCACCAACACCAAGCAGGGCATCAAAGTCCCCGTCGGCAAAGAAGTTCTGGGACGCATCATGAACGTCATCGGCGAACCCATCGACGAAAATGGTCCCATCGTCACCCAGGACCTCTGGGAAATTCACCGCCCAGTGCCCTCCTTCGAACAGCAGGCCGTCTGCATCGAAAACTTCGAAACCGGCATCAAGGTCGTCGACCTGCTCGCCCCCTACGCAAGGGGCGGCAAAATCGGCCTCTTCGGCGGCGCCGGCGTCGGCAAAACCGTCTTCATCATGGAGCTCATCAACAACGTTGCCCTCAAACACGGCGGCTACTCCGTCTTCGCCGGCGTCGGCGAACGCACCCGCGAAGGCAACGACCTCTACTGGGAAATGGTCGAGTCCGGCGTCATTAAGCTCGGCAAAGACGCCGCCGATTCCAAAGTCGCCCTCGTCTACGGACAAATGAACGAACCCCCCGGCGCACGCGCACGCGTCGCACTCTCCGGCCTCACCGTCGCCGAGTACTTCCGCGAAGAACTCCACCAGGACGTGCTCCTCTTCATCGACAACATCTTCCGATTCACCCAGGCAGGCTCCGAAGTCTCCGCCCTCCTCGGCCGAATCCCAAGCGCCGTCGGGTACCAGCCCACGCTTGCCACCGAAATGGGCCAGCTCCAGGAACGCATCACCTCCACAAAAAATGGCTCCATCACCTCCGTTCAGGCCATCTACGTCCCCGCAGACGACCTCACGGACCCCGCCCCCGCCACCACCTTCGCTCACCTTGACGCCACCACCGTCCTCTCACGCCAGCTCGTCTCCGCCGGTATCTACCCCGCTGTCGACCCACTCGCCTCCACCAGCTCCCTCCTCGATCCCCTCATCGTCGGCGACGAACACTACACCGTCGCCCGCCGCGTACAGGCAACCCTGCAGCGATACTCTGAACTCCAGGACATCATCGCCATCCTTGGCATGGACGAACTCTCCGAAGAAGACCGCCTCATCGTCAATCGCGCCAGAAAGGTCCGAAACTTCCTCTCCCAGCCCTTCTTCATGGCCGAGCAATTCAGCGGCATCAAAGGCAAATACATCGAACTCAAGGACACGATCCGAAGCTTCAAAAGCCTCATCGACGGCGAGTTTGATGACCTCCCGGAAGCCGCATTCCACACCGTCGGCAACATCGACGAAGCTATCGAAAAAGCCGAACTCCTCAAAAAAGGTGTCTAAATGGCCGACCAATTTGATGTCCACATCATCACCCCGGAACGCGTCATCCTCTCTCGCAAAGCCAAGGCCGTCAGCTTACCCGGCGGCCTGGGCGAGATGCAAATCCTCCCAGATCACGCCCGCCTCTTTTCCACCATCGACCCCGGACAAATCATCGTCACCGTCGGCAACGCCAACAAAATTTTCATAAATGGCGCCGGCTTCATCGAAGTCGCCGACAACGACGTCAAAATCCTCGTCGACTTCGCCATCGGAAACGAAGATATCGATCCCGTCGCCGCACAGGCCCTCATCAATGAAGCCGCAGACAGGCTCAAAAAAGTCAGCAGCGAAGAGGTCGAACAGCGCTTTTCCTTCGAAACCGAGCTCGCCTCCGCCAAAGTCGACGCCGAAGTCTTTCGAAAAACCCAATCGAGCACTCTCAGCGACGAAACCGACACCCCCCATGACAACAGCTAGGGGGGCGTCACCCAATCGAAGCCCCCTGTTTGGCGACGTGCAGCATCATCATGCCCTCGCCGGCATGATTTGAGGCTGGGGGGAAGTCTCCCCCCACGCGGCTATGTGCTCCCCGCCCCCAGGGGCGGGTCCGCGCATACGCCGCGCCCCCCTCTCGCGCACACCGCTGCCGCCATGACGCATGCCGCCACTGATCAAAGCTACACCCGCCACGTTCAAGGAATACACCATGTCTGCCCCGCCCCCCGCCGCGAATCAGCCCCCACCCCAAAGCCCGGACAACGAGGCAGGCACAGCCGCACTCGCCAGCGAACACGAAGCAGCCCCCTCCGCAGGGGCAGACACACAGGTCTGCCCTTCTGCCACTGATCAGGACACGCCTAATCAGGACACGCCCTCACCAGACGAAGACACCCCCGCACAGACACGAAAAAAAGCGCTCGGCATCGCCCTTGTATTCGCCGTCCTCCTCGTCGCCTCGGTCATTGTCATCATCATCTTCCCGCCTTCAGGCGGCATTCCGACCGCCAAAAAAGCCCGCGTCGCCGACTTCAACCTCGTGATCTCGACCCAGCTCATCACACCGGGTGAAGGCAGCCTGGCCCCCCTCCGGTACGCCCCCAAGTCCGCGTCTACGCGCTACAGGCTGGAACTTCAGCAAACCATCCAATACCCCAACGCCACCCCCCTCCAGGCCAAACTCTCTGCCACGCTGAACTTTTCCCCCGACAGAAAAGCCTCTCCCAGCGAATTTCGCACGCTCATGCACATCACAGACGTCGACGTCGACGTCCACGACGACGACCGCATACTCGAACTCGCCAGCGCAGGCAGGATGCTCGAAGGCATCACCCTCGAATTCAGGCTCGACCCCCAGCTCGGTATCGGCAAAGCACTCCCCCTGACCAAAGCCAACCCCCAGGTCACGCGAATCCTCTACATCGTGTCCGATCTCATGCGCCAAACCTGGCCCGCCCTCCCCGAACAGCCCATCGGCGATGCCGCCCAGTGGACGATCACCAACGACACGCTCCAATCCCAGGGATTCGCCACCACCACCACCATCACCCGAAAAGGCGACGCCCTGCGCGCCGAATCCAAACAGACAAAACACCCCACCAAAGAAAGCCCCGCCCGGATCGAAGCCACGGCACAGGTCGATTCGACCCTCACACACGGCCAGATCATCCAGGCCACAGGCACATTCGACAGCCGCATCCATGACGGCGGCGATACCCCAATCCTGCAAAAAACGACCTTCTCGCTGACCCATATTCCCGAAACATGACCAAAATACCCATCGTCCCAGTTGAACAGCATCAGGAAATCTGATATGTGCACAAAGATCTTGGATTCGTACATCAATTCAAGCGCATTGATTGGTTTGTCTCATCAACGGGCTCTAAACGACGGGCCTTAAGAGTATTAGGAGGAATACCGTGCTAAAACGACATAAGTTGTGCCTTATGGTGAGCGCATTTGCATTAGCGGGCCTGACCGTTTACGGCTGCCCGGATGAGCCACCCATCGTCTGTCACCCGGATGATCCCATTTGTAACAACATAGTAGGTGGTTGCGAAACAGACGACTGCTGTAAAGAGGTAGGTACGTGCTGTGATGATGGCATTTGCTGTAGCAAAAAATGTAAAGAAGTTCCCAGTGTATGTAAAGTCGGTGTGAGTTGTCTGAATGAAACGCAATGCAATGCAGGCGAAGCATTGATGTGGTGCCGGTGCGCATCATCGCCCAACCTCACTCAGACAGATGCGCGCTGCAGAGGTATGAGTTACAACAGATGCCACTCTGATATTGGCTCATGCGACTGGGCAGGTTGCCGGCCTCCTCTTAAGCTTGAAGAGGGCAGTGACTGCAACACTGGTTGCGATGATTTAGTAATAAACGATCAAACGGTTATGACTGCAGAGCAACTAGAAAGGGGGTGTTGCACGCTCGCGCTGGCGTTACAATATCCTGGTGCAGATTTTGACGGCGACGGCATCCCCAACGGCATTGAGATCACTGCCGGCTGGAATCCCTGCAATCCCGATACGGATGGCGACGGCGTGCCCGATGGCATGGAGGATCTTAACCGCGACGGCAAGATCGAGACGATCCTGGGCGAGACCGATCCTAACGATCCCCATTCAAAACCAAACGTCGAGGGTGGCGAAGCCCATGCAAGGGCAGCCGTCTGCAACTATGACACAATGATAGCGGGCGGCACCTCCGAAGCGTTCAACAGAATGCGCATTGCCAAGTTCGAAGATGTCAACTACACCGTTCATGGCGGCCAGGTGGCCACTTTCAACGATATCGCCAATAACGTGTACGGCTTCTTTGTCCGCGGCGACTCGCACGAAGGCAAAATTTTGTTCTCGACCGCCTTCCCGGCAGGCAACGACATCATCCACTCCTTCATCGAAGAGTCCAACTTTACGTCGAGCGTGCCATTGGCTTCGTGGATCGAGTCAGAGATCTACATGAAAGAACTGCAGGTGGTTCCCGATCACCGTGTTCAGCGCCTCAAATACGCGGTCGAGCTTAAGGCTGACAAGTCCCTTGAAGAATTCCGCAACGCGCTCGTAAAACCGCTCGCCAGCTCTGTCTCCATCAGCGCATCTTCCTCAAGAACGCTTTGCAATGGCGGGGAAGATGGCGCGCGGGCAAATGTTTCACTGTCGCGTTCTATTCACACCGAAGGTCACGTCATTTATGGCATGGCAGTCGCCTGTGAATCCACCGTCCGATCCGGATCCGTCGCGGCGATCAATCGCATGGACGATGTTATCTCCGGCACCATGGCTGCCTCTTCCGACTACGTCCCCTTCCGTCGTTTCGTGTGCCAGTCCAAGCATTTTGGCGATGCCACGGGTATGGTCGACTTTATCTGGGTCGTCGATAACTCCGGCTCAATGGCCGACGAGCTCGAAAACGTTGCCAACACGGCGAACCTGTTCGTCGACAGGCTGGTAACGAGCGGCATCGACTATCGCGTAGCCGTCACCACGACAGATTCATTCATCGTAGACGAATGGCCTGCTGCCGTTGGCGGTGCCACCGGCAGAAATTCGGCAGATTATTTCAACCCGATGGCACTGCGGCACAGGGTTGCACCCTGGGGCTTCCTCAGCACAAACCCAACTGGGCTCAAAACGGAATTCGTTGCAATGGTAAGCCTGTGGGGCGCCTGCACGCGCTTCGGCGCAAGCGGCAAAAACATCTGCGGCTGGGGACGGGAAGATGGATTCCGAAGCGGCGTCGTGGCGCTTCAGCGCCTGACAGATGACTTCCCCACAAAACTCGCCTACTGCTCAAGTTCAAGTTTGACAGCCACCGTAGAACACATTGAGGGGCTGTGTCATCCAGAAACAGGCACCAAGCCTTCGGATCCCAAGTGCACGGACATGAGTCTTCAGGGATATGGCTGCTTTTATGATCCTAAACACCCTGATTGTCATACAAGGATGTCCCGCTGTTCCCTCCGCGAGAAAGCCCTCAAGTACATCGTCTGGGTTTCGGACGAAGAATCCAGGCAGTTCAAAGAGCCCGTGGATATGGATAACAACGGCTATTTCTCCATCAATGAGAACAATGGCCTGCCTGAGGCAAATGCCCCCAGGATATGCATCTGCAAAACAGGCTATGCACTCAAAGTCGATCAGGAAATCGTCGAAGGCAGTGTAAAGTATGAGTATTCGATGCATAAGGGCGAGTTCGATGCCACGTATAATCCGGCAACTGGCACATGTACACTCAAACCGGGCGTGGTCTCCGAGGGCTATTGCAATCCGAAGCTGGCTCCTGTGTTCGCAGGTGGGCAGTTCGCCTTTGACGAAACTTCCACGCTTGAAGAGGTGTATGAGAAAAACCCGGATTACTACCATATGTTGCAGTACTACATGCAGCAATATCGCAAGTATGCTGGCGAGGGTGGCATTGCGGCCTTTGCCATCGTGGGCGATCACAAACAGTTAGGTGGGTTCTGCGCAGCGCTCGACGGCAACAATCCTGCCGCAACAGAGGGCTCTGACTATGGGTTGTCCTATATCCTCGCGGCGCGCTACCTGAGCGCCGGCGAAGATGGCACCGGTAAA
>Ga0209737_10000238_pt1 | contig 49903 bp, 47 predicted proteins | sample TergutCu122P3_FD_187284 | JGI IMG/M metagenome (GOLD analysis project Ga0209737, IMG submission 187284) | Cubitermes ugandensis P3 segment gut microbial communities from Kakamega Forest, Kenya - Cu122 P3 (SPAdes) (version 2) | ecosystem: Host-associated > Arthropoda: Insects > Digestive system... | reverse complement strand
GTTGCTTTTATTCTTTTAATTTTTAAACTTGACATAACTGTTTCTCCTTAAATTAGAAAATTAAACCACCTTCTCTCGCGGCTTCCGCTAAAGATTTTACTCTACCATGATATAAATAGCCGTTTCTGTCGAAAACTACGGTATCAATACCGGCTTCTTTCGCTTTTTCAGCTATTAATTTACCTACCATTGCCGATTTTTCGATTTTGGTGGCTTTTTTGTCACGAATATCTGCAACTGCCGATGAAGCAGAAACCAAAGTTACGCCTGCATTATCATCAATTAATTGCACATAAATATCGCGGTTACTTCTATAAACCGACATTCTCGGGCGGTTTGAGGATCCGTGAACCGTTTTACGGATTCTCATTTTTATTCTGTTGCGTCTAAATGTTTTTCTGTTAAATGCCATAATGTTCTAAACTTTATGAAGATGTTAAAAATAATTTTATTTTTCAGCGGATTTACCGGCTTTTTTACGTACAATTTCACCCACAAAGCGGATACCTTTTCCTTTATAAGGCTCAGGCTTACGATACGAGCGAATTTTATTGGCTACTTGTCCCAATAATTGTTTGTCGATACCACGTAAAATGATCAAAGGGTTTTTACCTTTTTCACTTATGGTTTCAACGCTTACCTCGGGGCAAAGTTCAAAAAGTATATTATGAGAGTATCCTAAGCTCATTTCCAGCTGATTGCCAGGTTTTGCTTCGGCTTTGTATCCCACACCTACTAATTCTTGTTTTATTTCGAAACCTTCCGAAACACCTTTTATCATATTGGCTAACAACGCTCTGTAAAGACCATGCATTGCTCTGTGGCGTTTTTGTTCGGTAGGACGAAGGAGGGTTATTTTGCCATCTTCAATAGCAAAAGTGATGTCGCCATCTACATATTGTTTCAATTCGCCTTTCGGACCTTTTACGGTAACGATTTGGCTTTTCTCATCTCTTGAGATTTCTACGCCTTTAGGTAGCGTAATGGGTAATTTTCCTATTCTTGACATAACTTTTCCTCCTATTAACTTATGTAACAAATAACTTCGCCGCCCACTTTTTGTGTTTTGGCTTCTTTATCGGTCATCATACCGCGTGAGGTAGAAACAATTGCTATACCCAAACCGTTCAATACGGAAGGCATTTCGTCAACGCCCACATACTTACGAAGTCCGGGGCGGCTCACACGTTTCAATGTATTAATTGCCGATTCTTTGGTACTTGGATGATATTTCAATGCGATCTTAATGATACCGGGGAAAACATCATCTTCAAATTTATAATTCAAAATATACCCTTTTTCGAACAATATTTTAGTAATTTCTTTTTTCACTTTCGAGGTAGGAATCTCTACTACCTTATGATTTGCCGCAATTGCGTTACGCACTCGGGTCAAATAATCTGAAATCGGATCTGTATTCATTTCTATTCTTTTTTAATTTTACATTATTATATTTGTACGGGTCGAAAATTTTCGACCCTACATGATTACCAACTGGCTTTTCTTACGCCTGGGATTAATCCCTGGTTTGCCATTTCTCTAAAATTGATACGTGAAATTCCGAATTGGCGGATGTAGCCTTTCGGACGACCGGTAAGTTTGCAACGGTTGTGCAAACGAATAGGGTTAGAGTTGGGAGGTAATTTTTGCAACGCAACAATCGCAGCTTCTTTAGCTTCGTAATCATTGCCGTTGATAATTTTCTTCAACTCTGCACGTTTGGCAGCGTATTTGGCAATTAATTTTGCTCTCTTAACTTCTCTTGCTTTTAATGATTCTTTTGCCATGGTTTATTTTTGATTTTTAAAGGGTAATCCAAATTGTTTTAACAATGCCAAACATTCTTTATCGTTGCGTGCGGTAGTAACAAAAGTGATATCCATACCGTTAATTTTCGCTACTTTATCAATGTCAATCTCAGGGAAAATAATTTGCTCAGGTACACCAAGCGTATAGTTTCCTCTACCGTCGAAGCCTTTATCGCTAATACCTCTAAAATCGCGGATACGCGGAATAGAAACAGAAATTAAACGATCTAAAAATTCGTACATTTTCTCTCCGCGGAGCGTAACACGAACGCCAATCGGCATTCCGCGACGCAATTTGAAGTTAGAAACGTCTTTCTTTGATTTAGTAGCCACTGCTTTTTGACCGGCAATCAGGGTCATTTCATTAACGCCAACATCAATCAATTTTTTGTCGGCGATACCAAATTTACCAAGCCCTTGGTTTAAACAGATCTTTTTTAATTTAGGAACTCTCATTATAGATTGGAATCCGAATTGCTCTTTAAGCGCCGGAGCCACTTCATTTGCGTATTTTTCTTTAAATCTTGGCGTATACATTACTTGATCTCCTCTCCTGTTTTTTTAGAATAACGAACTAATCTTGCTTTCTCACCCGCTTTTTTGGGTTCGCCTAATCTACGCCCAATGCGCGTAGCATTACCTTTATTATCTACCACCATAAGGTTCGAGATATGAATAGGAGCTTCCTTTTTCACAATGCCTCCTTTAGGATTTTTGGCATTGGCTTTGGTGTGTTTCGACACCAAATTTACGCCTTCGACTAATGCACGGTATTTATCCACGATTACTTCGAGCACTTTTCCTTGCTGCCCTTTCGAATCGCCGGCAATTACCTTCACATTGTCGCCTTTTTTAATGTGAATTTTCATTTTGTTTTTTCTTTTTTTTGTTAATAATCAATTGGTCTTTGTCAATTGCATGTGTATTACACACCCCATTTTTTTGGGGGTGCAAAAATATATAAATTTTATTATGAATGTTAAAGGGACGTTTTTTTGTGTTTTTTCGTTATAAACATCCCAGGTTTCTGCCATCTCCTGCAACTTATATCTCATCACCTTTTTTAAAAAATAGCCAAAATATCATCATTGCATCATGACGGTATTAAAAAAAGTATATTTTTGCCGCCTCAAAACCAACACTCCTCCTTAGCTCAGTTGGTCAGAGCATCTGACTGTTAATCAGAGGGTCCTAGGTTCAAGTCCTAGAGGGGGAGCCAATAAAAAGGGACAGGTAACGCCTGTCCCTTTGCATATAAACATCATTATGGATTGGTTACAAGCGCTTATTTTAGGAATTATTCAAGGATTAACGGAGTTTTTACCTATCAGTAGTAGCGGGCATTTAATTATCGGCAAAGAGTTACTTGGTTTGGAAGTTACCGGCAATATTGCTTTCGAAACCATGGTGCACTGCGCTACAGTGTTGAGCACCATCACTATTTTACGCAAAGAGATTGTTACGTTATTTTTAAAGCTTTTCAAACTTCAATGGAATCCCGAAACGCAATATATTGGGATGATTTTTCTTTCTATGATTCCGGTTATGATTGTAGGGTTGTTTTTCAAGAAAACCGTAGAAAATCTTTTTGGAGAAGGATTAGCCTTGGTAGGCGCTATGTTATTAGTTACTGCGTTGTTGCTCTTATTGTCTTCGTTGCATGGTAGGCGTTACAGGTTACGAATTACAAGTTGTGAGCTACAAGAACCTCACACCGCAAACCTCACACCGCAAACCTCACACCGCAAACCCATAGGATGGGGAAGCGCATTTTTAATGGGTATGGCACAAGCCGTTGCGGTTTTGCCCGGACTTTCACGCTCGGGAGCCACCATTGCCACCGGATTGTTAGCCGGTGTAAAAAAAGAAGAAGTTGCAAAATTCTCTTTTTTAATGGTATTGATTCCTATTTTGGGAGAAACAGTGTTGAGCGCCATGAAAGGCGATTTCTCCGCTGCCGTTTCAGGAATTCCCACAAGCTCATTAATAATAGGTTTCTTTGCCGCCTATCTTAGCGGATGTCTCGCATGCAAATTCATGATAGAATTGATAAAGCGCACCAATCTACTTTGGTTTGCACTCTATTGTTGCATCGCGGGAATTATTGCATTAATCTATGCTTTATGTTAAAAAAAATGATTCATCAAACACGGTTTGAATTGCCCGAAATAGGCATAAATGTAGAAGGTGATTTATTGGTATTTGATAAACCATATCAATGTACTTCGTTCGATTTAGTGGGGAAAGTGAAGAAATATATTCGCCAGGCTGAAGGCAGAAAGCAGAAAGGAGAAAAGGGAAAGGGAGAAGAACCCTTATTTTCAAAAGCAACCTTAGTAGCAGAAAGGAGAAAGGTGAAGGTAGGTCATGCCGGTACATTAGACCCCTTAGCCACCGGCGTAATGATTATTTGTGTAGGTTCGTTTACCAAAAAAATAGAACAATACCAAGCGCAGGAGAAAGAATATACCGGTACGTTTATGTTGGGTGCCACCACTCCAAGTTTTGATTTGGAAAAACCTGTAGATGAAACATTTCCAATAGGGCATATTACTGAAGAAAAAATTTATCAAGCGGTACAATCATTTGTGGGAGAGCAGGATCAAGTACCTCCGCATTTTTCTGCCGTTAAAGTAGATGGCAAACGTGCATATCTATTAGCCCGCGAGGGAAAAGAACCCGAAATAAAGCCCAAGAAAATTACCATTTCTGAATTTGAAATTACAAGAATTGCGTTACCGGAGATTGATTTTAAAATTGTATGTTCCAAAGGCACTTACATTCGTTCTATTGCACGCGATTTTGGACAAAAATTGGAAAGCGGCGCGCATCTAACCGCATTGCGCAGAACGCGAATTGGAGAGTTTAAAGTAGAGGAAGCGATAAATGTACAATTATCTGAACCATGATTTTATTAAGATTTTTAGAATTTTTAGGATTTAATCCTGCCAATCTTATTAATCTTAATAAAATCATGGTTCAAATTTTTATTTATTTTTGCCCCCAAATATCATTCCCATGAAATTTACTTTTTTACACCGCCCCGAGGCACGAAAATATAATTATAAACCACAATTTTACGTGCCCGAAGAAGAAAAACCTGTTAATGAAAAAGATTTCAATCCTGATAAATTCGGAGACAAGCTTAGAAGCAATTGGGACAGCAAGCGACGGAACAGAGGTAACTCAACAGGCAACATGCGAACCGTTATTTGGATAGCATTTTTGTTATTTCTTTTGTTGTTGGTGGGGTGGAAATTTTTGTTTTAATCTGTAAGTTAATAATGTATGTTAGAATATAATACTTCGCGCAACCACCTTGAAATAAAAGAGTACGGGCGGAATGTGCAAAAAATGATCGAGTACGCCATTACGATTGAGAATCGCCAAAAACGTACTGAAACCGCAAAAGCGATTATCCGCGTTATGGCAGAGATTCATCCTGATACTAAAGAGAGTAACCACCAAGCCGATTTACATAACCAATCTATGGATTATTGGCGGAAGTTATGGGATCATCTTTTCATTATTTCCAATTACAGATTAGATGTGGACGCTCCGTTTCCGAAACCTGTTCCCGAAGAAAATACGACTAAAAATGTGAAACATCAGTATGGAAAGTCAAAAATAAGTTTTCGTACCTATGGACGTAATATGGAGGCAATTATCAAAAAAGTAGCACAGTACCCCATGCCACAGCGAGAAGCTATGGGCAAAATTTTAGCGAATCATTTGAAGAAATTATATCTTCTATATAATCGCAATACTGTAAATGATGAATTGATCATCAACCAATTAAAGGAGCTTTCAGATGGCAAAATTGTTCTTCCCGAAGATTTTCAGCTCTTTTCTACAAAAGAAATTATGAAGAGCAATGGTAATGCGCATTTCGTGCAAGTGGGGAGTAATAAGAAAGCGGGTAAGAAGCCGATGAGGAAGAAGAAGCGGAAGCCGGTGACGAATTAAGAGTTAAGAATTTAAAACGGCGGCACTTACATGCCGCCGTTTTTTTTAGATAAAGTTAATTTACATTAAAAAAGCACCGTACACCACCCAAACTTATCCTCCTCCTCACCGTACTGAATACCGGTTAAGCGCGCATACAATTTTTTGCACCACGGGCCTGCTTCTCCATCTTTTGAATATTGGTAAACTGTGCCGTTATCTCTATCTTGAACCATTCCAATAGGCGAAATCACAGCAGCTGTTCCGCAAGCGCCGGCTTCTTCAAACGTACCTAATTCATCAAGAGCTACATGACGGCGTTCTACAATCAATCCCATATCGGCAGCCAATTCGCGAAGCGACATATTGGTGATGGAAGGAAGAATCGATTCCGAATCGGGAGTAATATATTTTCCGTCTCTTATACCAAAGAAATTGGCGGGACCTGCCTCATCAATATACGTTTTCGTTTTAGCATCTGCAAAAATGGCGGTGGCAAAACCTTCTTTTTGGGCACGTTGACCGGCACGTAAGCTGGCGGCGTAATTTCCGCCCACTTTAATGCTACCTGTTCCTTGTGGCGCAGCACGGTCAAAATCACGAATCAATTGCATTTTCACCGGCTTAAATCCTTCTTTGAAATAAGGACCCACAGGGGTTACAAAAACCATAAATAAATACTCATCTGCCGGGCTAACGCCTACTTTTGCGCCTGTTCCGATAAGCAACGGACGTAAATATAACGAACCGCCCGTGCCATACGGCGGAATATATTCTTGGTTTAACTCCACAGCTTTGCTGATCGCTTCTTTAAAAATTTCTTTGGGAACCGACTGCATTAGAATGCCTTCCGCAGATCTTTGCAAACGAAGCCAATTTTCTTCCCAACGGAACAAACGTACCTTATTGTCTTTTCCGCGATACGCTTTCATACCTTCAAATGCTTCTTGACCGTAGTGCAAGCAGGTAGCTGCAATGTGAATATCAATCGTTTCAGAGGTACTTGTTTCAATGGGTCCCCATTTACCGTCTTTGAAATAGCAACGAATGTTACAATCCGTTTTTACATAACCGAAAGTCAGGTTTTTCCAATCAATATTTTTCATAGATTTATGTTTTGTAATTGGGGGCGAAGATAGAAATTTTATTTGGAAAAATATATACTTTTGCCTTCTTAATTCAAAATTACATAGCAATTACACTTTGAAAAAATATCTCCTTGTTCTAAAATATGCACTGTGCTATAAAAGCAACATAGCTTTCATGGTACTGGCAAATATCTTTTATTCTGTTTTTCATGTTTTTTCCTTAACGTTAGTAATACCCTTTTTATCTGTTTTGTTTCAGCAGGTCGCCCCTGTTACTGTTAAGCCTGATTTTGCATTTTCGATAAATGCGATTATTGATACTTTCAATTTTTACTTAGGACGATTAATTGCTACTTATGGCCCTCTTTATGCGCTGATTATGATTGCACTTATGATGATCGTATTGAATTTTTTAGGTAATCTTTTCAGGTATTTGGCACAGTTTTTTTCCGCCCCCATACGTGCAGGAATGGTATATCAGCTTCGCAAAGAATTGTATAGCAAACTCATAAGTTTACCTTTATCTTTTTTCTCAAAGATAAAAAAAGGAGATGTGCTTAATCGTTTCGGTACTGATGTTCAAGAGATCGAATGGTCTGTAGTACAATCTATTATTACAATTTGTAAAGACCCGATAATGATTATTGTGTTTTTGATAACGATGATTAAAGTGAGTTTTCCGTTAACTATCATTACTTTACTTATTTTCCCGTTGGTAGGTTATCTTATATCGCGCATCGGCGCTTCCATTCAAAAAAATTCTGCCAAACTGCAACAACTTTTAGCATCCGTGAGCGCAATTTATGATGAAACCATTGGCGGACTGCGTATTATAAAAGGATATAACGCTATTGACCACGCCAATAAAAAGTTTCAGGAAGACACTGCCGCGCATTTTAAAATGAATAAAAAAATATTCAGAGTAAATGAACTTGGCGCTCCTTTGGTGGAATTGCTATCTGTGTTAACTTTACTGGTTGTTTTATTGATTGGCGGAATTTATGTATTAAAAAACAGCGATTTAAGCGGTGAACTTTTTCTGTTTTTTGTGGTAATATTTGCGCGTATTATCCCTCCTGCACGCCATCTCGCAAGCATGTATTATACTCTGAAAAAAGGGATTCCTTCGTTGCAACGTATTCTTCAAATTTTAGATGCCGATGAAAAAATTTATGAAAAAGAAAATGCGCTTTCTATCCCCTCTTTTTCGCAACATATCTTATATAGAGAAGTTTATTTTTCGTACCATGAAGTAGAGAAAAAAGAAGATTGTAAAATTTTGCAAGATGTTTCATTTGAAATAAAAAAAGGCGAAAAAGTCGCTTTAATCGGTAGTTCCGGAGCAGGAAAATCCACTCTTGTAGATCTGTTGCCTCGTTTTTACGACCTCCCTTTTGGAAAAATTCTGATAGACAATAAAGACATTAAAGACTACAAAATTAAAGATTTGCGTAGTTTATTCGGAATGGTGAGCCAAGATGTAATTCTTTTTCACGATACGGTGTTTAACAATATCGCTTTTGGGCGTTCGGCTTCTCGTGAAGAAGTGGAAGTTGCGGCGAAAGCTGCTTTTGCCCACGATTTTATCATGGAAATGGAGAATGGATATGATACCGTAATCGGTGATAGAGGCATGACATTATCCGGCGGACAACGCCAGCGGATAAGCATTGCCCGGGCGCTGCTCAAAAAACCTGAAATTCTCATTTTAGACGAAGCAACCTCCGCCTTAGATTATGAATCGGAATTAGCCATTCAAAAATCTCTGAACGAAGCATTTAAAAATCATACAGTAATTATTATCGCTCACCGCGAAGAAACGTTACGCAATATGGATAAAATAATCACCGTTAAAGACGGGAAAATTTATGAAATTATCCATTGTGAAAAATAAAACGTTAAAATATTACTTGTTTGGCGGAATTCTCGCGCTGCTTATTTTGTATGTGATCCTGGCTGTTCAAATACCTGCCGTGAAGATGCGCATCGTTTTCTTTGCATTTTGGTTTTTTGCAGAAATCTATCTGTGGATTACCATTCTTAAATCTTTTAAAGATACCTGGAAGAAGAAAATCCCTTTTTCTATCCTACTCGTTTTTTATTGGCTGCCCGCGTGTATCTTGGGAATTACCATGGGCGTTTTAGCCGTAAAAGGAGTACATCAATTAGATAAAACCATCTATTTAACCGTAGTAGGTGTTTGTGTAATACAATATTTAATTAAGTTTCTGATATTTACGTTTGTTTTAATATACGATGTGGTTACAGCGGGCATTAAAATATTTCGTGAAAATGCAACATTTGAAAAAGGAAAAAGAAGGTTGTTGCGTATCTCACTCGGAGTTTATGTAGTATCTTTTATTTTAATGATTTACGGAACAATTTGGGGCGCCGAAAATTTTAAAATTCGAGAAATTACCATAGATGGCTACGGAATTAAAAGCATGAACGATAGAGAACTAACAATCGTACTGCTTTCCGATTTGCATCTTGCCACTTGGAGGAACTCAAAATCTGTTGAAAGAGCAGTGCAAATAGTAAACGACCAACAACCTGATTTCATATTTCTTACCGGCGATTTAGTGCAATTCGTTTCCGAAGAGTTTGCGGAATATATGTCCATTTTATCCCAACTAAAAGCTACTCAAGGCATTTATTCCGTGCTGGGCAATCATGATTATGGACGTTATGCACGTTTTAAAACCGATTCTGCGCGAAAAGAGGATGTTTTTAAATTAGTTTTATACCAAACATTGTTAGGTTGGAAGGTTTTAAATAATGAATCTGTAAAACTTTACGAAGATTCTATCCCTTTGGGACTTACAATTGCCGGTGTGGAGTTTTATTCTCCCAAGAGAATGTTTGTTAACGAAGGAGACTTAACAAAAACGTTTCAAAATGTGGATACGAACGATTATGTAATTTTGCTCAGTCACGACCCACAAGCTTGGGATGATGTGATTCGTAGGAACTTACCGGCAAATTTAACTTTAAGCGGACATACCCACGGCATGCAATTGGGCATTTATACCAACAAAATTAGATTTTCGCCGGCGGCAATACTTTACAAACATTGGGGCGGACTTTATGAAAAACAGGGCAAACTTCTGTATGTGAATGTGGGTTTAGGTTCTGTGGGATTTCCTGCACGTGTAGGTGTGCCACCGGAAATTACGGTGATTCGATTGAAGTAAGTTGCAGGTAATCGTGTATCAACTTCGAACCTGCCTGATAAGGTGAACTTTTCCCCTCTCTTATTTCCGAGACTAAGATGCTTAAGCTTTTCTCAATCAGCGCATTGGAATAAAAATGTTCCTTTAATAAATGATTCATCCAGTCAAAAAAAGTTTTCACAGATTGCTCGGTTCTATGCTTAAAAAAGAAACCATTTCCCTTGGTCAGTTTTTCAAAATCGGAAATGAGTTGCCAAATTCTTTCTATGCTGTCTGTATGATACACCGAGCAAGTGCCCACCGGAGGCATCCAGCCGTTTTCATTTTTTGGAAACAATTGCAATGCAGATTGATATAGAGCTTTTGCTGCAGTAGCTTTTGGAACATTATCGCCATCGGCTTTGGTAATGATGAGGGCATCTGCCATCTCCATGATACCGCGTTTAATGCCTTGCAGTTCATCGCCTGCACCGGAGAGCATTAGCAGCAAGAAGAAATCCACCATAGATTTTACCACAGTTTCAGATTGCCCCACACCCACCGTTTCAATAACAATGACATCAAAACCGGCAGCTTCGCAAAGGATAACGGTTTCGCGGGTTTTGCGCGCCACCCCACCTAATGTTGCTCCTGATGGGGATGGGCGAATGAACGCATTCGGGTCAATGGAAAGCTCTTCCATACGTGTTTTATCTCCCAAAATACTTCCTTTTGAAAGCTCGCTGCTTGGATCCACTGCCAAAACCGCTAATTTTTTTCCGATAGAAGTCAAATATTTTCCAAAAGCTTCAATAAAAGTGCTTTTTCCTGCTCCGGGCACACCCGTAATGCCAATTCTGATGGAGTTTCCCGAATAAGGCAAACATTTCTCAATGATCTGATTGGCAGTTTCAATGTCTTGAGGTGCAGTGCTCTCAATAAGCGTAATGGCTTGACTTAAAACCACTCTGTTGGCTGCTAAAATTCCATCAATATATGTATCGGCAGGTAACCTTTTTTTTCTTTTAAAATGAAGATAAGGAGAAACAGGTTCCGGTTGCGGAATCCCTTCTTGAACATGAAGTGCGGAATTTGAGGGCATTTAAGGTCAATAGTTTATATTGCCGTCAGTTTTAACCGACGGGCTTATGAGTTTTTATCTAAAGCTTCAAATTTTGAATTTCTGCTAATATATTCAGGTACAATTTCTTTCATTAGCTTTACTACATGTGTAGCTTCTTCATTTTTTTCATCTATTAAATCAACAATCTCTTTTTCAATATCATGATAATCATACTTTCTCACATCGGCAATCATAATTTTTTTGTGCGGTGTAGGTTTTGTATTTTCGGTAGTTGCCAAAAGTTCTTCGAATAGTTTTTCGCCCGGGCGTAAGCCGGTAATTGCAATGGCGATATCTTTTCCCAGCGTTAAACCGGAGAGTTTAATCATTTTAACAGCCAAATCATAAATTTTCACCGATTTTCCCATATCGAAAATAAAAATTTCGCCGCCTTCTCCCATTGCGCCTGCAATGATCACCAACTGGCATGCCTCGGTAATTGTCATAAAATAGCGTGTAATATCGGGATGGGTAATCGTTATAGGACCTCCGTTTTCAATTTGTTCCTTAAATATATGAATAGCAGAACCATTTGAAGCTAAAACATTTCCGAAGCGCGTAGTTACAAATTTCGTAGTTTCTTGAGCATAATTTAGCGCCTGTACATAAATTTCGGCAATCCGTTTCGAGGCGCCCATCACGCCGGTAGGATTTACCGCTTTATCGGTAGAGATCATCACAAACTTTTTAACACCGTGTTGCACTGCCAAGTCTGCCAAAATTTTCGTGCCTTCCACATTATTTTTAATGGCGGCGCGCACATTCTCTTCCATAAGCTGCACGTGTTTATAGGCAGCCGCGTGATATACGGCATCAGGTTTGTAAAATGCCATAACCTCTTCCATTTTAACTCTATCGGTAATATCTGCGAGTACGATTTCAATATTTTTTGCCAATTTTTTGCTATTTAATTCTTGTTGTAAAAAGAAAACCGGCGTTTCAGAGTTGTCTAACAAAATAAGTTTTTTGAAGTCGAACTTTAATAATTGTCGCACAATTTCACTCCCAATAGATCCGGCAGCTCCGGTTATTAAGATAGTTTTATCAATAATATCTTTACTAATCAACGATTTATCAATATCAATCACATCACGTTCCAAAAGCTCTTCAATTTTTATTTTTTTAATCTGTTTGAAACTTAATTCGCCGTTAATCCAATTTGTTATTGGCGGCACAACCAATACTTTAACATTATACTTCAGTGCAATTTCCGTAATTTGATTTTTTTTATGCGCCGGAAGATTTTGAATAGATATAATAAGGAAAGAGATGTCATTTTCAGAAAAATATTCATCTAATTGCGAAAGGGCGTGAATGGGCAAACTTTCCAGCTGCATTCCTATTTTTTTTGGGTCGTCATCAAAAAATGAAAGCACATTGTACTTGCTTACCGCGTCTCTATCCAACGCTCTTTTTGTGGTAATGCCACTGGCGCCGGCGCCAATAATTACAATATTCTTCTTTAACTTTGTAGGATTCGTTGTTTCTAAAAAATAGGCTTTAAAACCAAAACGATAGGCTACCATTAAAGTGGTCGTAATAAAAAACTCCATTCCAATGATAGAAATCGGGATGAAACGGTTTGGGTTAAAGTTCAGCATCCAAAGCAAATAGCTCAACAAAAACAAGACAACCGTTCCTAAAAACGTAGCCAAAAATATTTTTAATGTATCTTTTGAATTGGTATAACGTACTACAATTTTCGGAATTTTAAAAAGAAGAAAGAATAATATCCTAACTCCCAAAATCGTAATGGGTATTATAGGAGAAAAAGTAATGATAGATGCATGAGCAATTTCGGAGTAACTGTCTCTAAAAAAGATGGCCAGCATTGTTGCAAAGAAGACAATGCACAAATCTATTCCCAGAATTACCACACTGGGAACGAATCGTAAATTTCGAATGAGAGAATTTGTCATCAGTTTTTTGTTTTGTAGGGGCATTGCGCGCAACGCCTCTACGATTATTGTTACCCTTTATAAAACGGCATTTTAACAATCACCGCCTTCAACAGTTTATCGCGCACTTTGATAAAAATTTCCGTGCCAATTTTGCTAAATTCCGTTTTAATCCAAGCAGTTCCGATAGCTTTATTTATCGAAGGCCCTTGTGTTCCCGAACGCACCAAGCCAATTACATTGCCTTCCGCATCGCACACTTCATAATCTTGGCGTGGAATGCCGCGGTCTATCATTTCAAAGCCCACCATCTTGCGTTTCAAGCCTTCCTCCTTCATTTTCAACATTCTATCTTTGTCAATAAAATCTTTATGATCAACAAATTTGGTAATCCAAGCTAAACCGGCTTCAATCGGGGTAATGGTGTCATCAATTTCGTGTCCGTATAAACAGAATCCCATCTCTAAGCGCAAGGTATCGCGGGCTGCTAACCCGATAGGTTTAATATCAAATGCTGCACCGGCTTCAAACACGGCGTTCCAAATTTTTTCAGCATCTTCGTTTTTCATATAAATTTCGCAGCCACCGGAGCCGGTGTAACCTGTAGTAGAGAAAATTACATTGGGAACTCCGGCAAAAGTCAATGTTTTCACGGTATAATATTCCATATCTTCCACCGGCGTATCGGTCAATTTTTGCATGGCTTTCAGCGCCAACGGACCTTGTACGGCTAATTGCGATATTTCATCTGAGATATTTTTTATCTCGGCGCCAAATTTTTTGTTTTGTTCGGTTACCCATGCCCAATCTTTGTCAATATTTGCAGCGTTAACCACTAATAAGTAATCGTTTTCTGCCAAACAATACACTAAAAAGTCATCCACAATTCCGCCGTTTCCGTTTGGAAAGCAGGAATATTGCACCTTTCCGGGAGTTAGCGCCGTCACATCATTAGAGGTAATATATTGTAGTAAGGGAAGCGCTTGCGGTCCTTTCACCGTAAATTCGCCCATGTGAGAAACATCGAAAACGCCCACTTTGCTGCGCACGTGCAAATGTTCCGCTACCAATCCTTCAAACTGAATAGGCAAGCAAAAACCTGCAAATTCTACCATTTTTGCGCCTTTTTCTTCGTGTAACTTTTTAAATTTGGTCTCTTTCATAAAAATATGTTGGTTTTGTATATGAATGTAAATTTAATTACTGTCCGGTAATTCGTACAAAAATTCGGGGGCAAAATCTGCTCCATTTGCCCATTCTATCGTATTATAAGGAATGGAAAAGTTTTTAAAGAACTGAATCTCTTTTAAAGGTTCAAAAACCTTACCTACTAATTGATCTTTCAAATCCACTGTTTTTTCTACCTGATTATTAAAAATCAAATGGATTTTATAATTATTAATATACTGCGCTTTAACAACTTCTAAAAACATATTCACTATTTTAACGGTTCTATTTTTTCTAAAGGGAGTCCTTGTTTTGCAAGCATCCAGTTTTTTGCTAATTCATCTTTGTGTTTGTCCATCCATTCTAAAACCATTCGCAATGCTCGTGCCGGCATTTCCCCCTTAACAAGCCCATCATCAATTGTAATAATCGCACGATAGTCTCCATACCAAACGTGAAAATGCCCCGGCTCATGGTCGCGGAAATTCATCAAAATAATAATTCCATAAAATTCAGAAAGTCTGGGCATATCCTTTTTTTCAATGTGCAAAAATAGGTAAAGTTTTCAAATGCAATAGAGCTATGGTTATTTTTGAGGGCATGTAAGGTTTTTATTTTATTTATTTGGGCGTGCCCACTCGCTTTCCCACCGTGCGGGCGTTGCGCGCAACGCCCCTGCCACCACACGCTCGGGTCGCGTGGTTACGGGGTTCGCTGTCGCTCCCGTGCTCGCTCCCGCTCGCACCGGCCTTCGGCCGCCCTCCACCCCGCTCACGCAAAGAAATGGCAGCCTATTTCCGAAATTCGAAAAGGGAAAACAAAATACAGAAAGCAAAATAGCCTTAGTAGTTTATTGGATTATTTACGGAATTTTCGAAATTACAATTAAAACAATATTTTTGTGTCTATTTAAGAGTTAGGTGCAATTTGGGGACAGTGCAACACTAAATATCAAGAACCGAGAATAATAACAATACAAAATAACAACAATGAGAAAATTATTTTTATTCACAGCGATTTTGACAATTTGCAGTTTACTGAGTTTTGCTCAAAATGCAGATAAATTCAATTTGACTTATGTTGCTTCAGATTACATTGACACAATTGACAAAAAAAGCGTAATTGTGGTATTAGGAGTTACGCCTATAAATAAAAAGGATTTTCCACCTGTACTGAGTATGAAATTTTCCTATAAAGTCAATGACGAAACTCCTGAGACAGTGCTTGACATTATGAACCAAAAGGAAAAGAAGGTAGCGGTTGTTATCTATGGGAATGAGATAAATGAAAAAGCCCCCAAAGTTTACGAACTAATAAAAGATAGGTTTGACTTAAATCCCAGTAGAAGGATTTGGCTTTTGGGATTTTATATTCAGAATATTTCCGATGACCCGATAGAACGCTTAAGTATCAAATATGGTTTATGGGAAAAAAGAAATCAGAATAAAAGAGAAGAGAAGATTTTTGAATTTAATATTAGGGAATGAAAACTGCACCTAACGAGCGGTTTGGCGTAATGGCGGCAGAAGCCCGCAGAAACGGCAGTGCGGATTTGAAAGTTTGTACCCCGCAGGAAGTTCAGTGGAAGCCGCCACTACGCCAAGCCGCCACCACGTTAGAGGCAATTTCGGCGGACAATTCGAGCGAACTTGACAACATAAAGACAGGAACAAATTAATAGTAATAAAAACAGAAGAATATTACGATGACAATGACAGCAAAATTATTTAGTGATTTTTTAGCACAGATTGAACGAATCCACAATGACAATTCTGATAAGGTAATACTGTATAGAGGGCAACCTGCTGATTTTCCACTTATACCGTCAATTGCACGAGTTAACCCTAAAAATGATACGACAGCTATTGAAGCAGAAATGATAGCAGAACTAAAAAGAAGGAGTAGATTAAAAATAAAAACTAAGTTAATTGACGATTGGGATTGGTTAGTATATGCTCAACATTTTGGACTGAAAACCAGATTACTTGATTGGACTTCCAATCCATTAGTGGGACTTTGGTTTGCTTGTTCAAATAGTACTTTTTATAGTTCTGATGGGCAGCTTTTTGTTTTAATTGCGGACGAAAAATTATTATTGGATAGAGAAAAAGACACATCCCCTTTTGACAGAAATAAAACTAGAGTTTATAAACCGCACTTAAACAATGAAAGAATTGTTGCACAAGATGGTTGGTTTACTGCTCATGCTTTCTCTACAAGTTCAAAATTATTTGTGAACCTCAGAAAAAACTCTTTACTAAAAAAAAATTTAAGTTTAATATCAATTCCTGCTCATTCCAAAATAGCTTTTCTAAAACAGCTTAGTATATTGGGAATGACCTATGAAAAATTATTTCCTGACATAGAAGGGTTATGTAAACAGTTAAATTATGAATATGAAATGTAAACTGCTATTAACAAGCGGTTTCACGCAAGCGGGGATGTATTCCCGCAGACAGTTTTGTGAGAATTTGCAAGTGTATCACCCGCTCGAAACTTTGTGAGTCCTCCGCCTGCGGCAAGCTGTCACCACGTAGTGGCAACCGAAGACAGTGCGAACGAACATTGACAAGAAATACAAACGACAATTTAACGAATACGAACATAAACTTTACTGAACAATGAAAGCGAATAAAATAAAACCATACAGCGAAGTTGAAGCAAAGTTAGGGCAAGCTAGCACTGCTTGGGCAAAACTAACCGGGCATATTCGCTTTTATTATGAAATGGATGAATTGTGGGAGGAAGGCAATCCAACGCACAAACACCACAGCAATTTACGGTTTAGACGTGGCGGAAAGACGCTAATCACGCTATGTATTCGTGAAGGCTACTTTATAGCAGCCATTGTACTGGGGAAAGAAGAGCGAGAAAAATTTGAAGAACAGCGTAAAAAATTTGGCGAGGCAGTACGCAAGGAGTACGATGATACGGAAGTTTTTCACGATGGCAAATGGTTAGGATTTGATGTTTATGATGAATCGCTGATAGACGATATTATTAACTTGCTTCAAATTAAACGCAAACCTAACCGTAAGGTCTTGCCTAAAAGCTTGGAAAGTTGCGGTCGCTTAGATATAGGTTTGTCGCATCAAGAAATCACGAGTATTCTTTTTTCATAGTTCAAGCCCTAAATAAAATAAAAAATTTAATGATTTTACTCTGTGTACGATATAAAATTTATGTTTATTTTGCACCCAATTTTAAATTGAATATTTTAAATGAATAAACTCATACCCTTTATTTTAGCCCTTTTTATTATCGCCGGACTGAACAGCTGCAAGAGTAACAAAAGAGCCTCAGATGCTTACGGCGTGTTTGAAGCTACCGAAATTACGGTTTCTTCGGAAAGCAACGGCAAGATGCTTTATTTCAATGTAGAAGAAGGAAAAACTTACCAACAAGGCGAACTGCTCGGCTGTATTGATACCCTACAAATATACCTGCAAATTAAACAATTAGAGGCATCTATCGGCGCAGCTTTGGCAAGGCGCCCTGATTTACCCTCGCAAGTGCGCACACTTTACGATAAATTGGAAACATTGAATAAAGAGCGAGATAGAATTGCTACTTTAGTGGCGGCTAATGCTGCTTCCAGCAAGCAATTAGATGATATTAATGCGGAAATTAATATTACAAACAGCCAAATTGCAGCTGTGGTATCCAATCTTACGATTGCCAATAAATCGATTATGGAAGAGGTCGAAGCGATGCGTTTTCAAAAAATGCAATTGCAAAATGCGCTGACTAAGAGTTATATAAAAGCTCCCATCACCGGCACGGTACTTAAAAAATATATTGAACCGAATGAGTTGGCTTTTCAAGGGAAACCGCTATTTAAAATTGCCGACCTTACGGATATGTTTATTAGAGTGTATATTACTGAAGATATGCTATCTACCGTTCACCTTGGGCAGCAGGTAGAGATTCATTTAGACATGCCTAATAACCAAGAAAAAGTAATTGAGGGCACGGTTTCCTGGATTTCCGCAAAGGCAGAATTTACGCCCAAAATGATTCAAACCAAAAATGAGCGGGTTAATTTGGTGTATGCGGTAAAAGTGGCGTTTAAAAACGACGGCTCGGCTAAAATCGGCATGCCCGGCGATGTAAAGTTTAAATAATCAAGCATGCCCGCAATTAGCATAGACAAGATTTCCAAACGATACGGTAAAGTAAACGCTTTAACCGAAATTAGTTTTGAGGTTCAAAAGGGCGAAGTATTTGGGCTTATCGGTCCGGATGGCGCAGGCAAAACATCGCTCTTTAATATCTTGGCTACGTTGCAATTGCCTACCTCTGGAAAAGCAACATTATTAGGATTAGATGTAATTTCCGATTACAAAAAAATACGGAAAGAGATTGGCTACTTGCCCGGTGTTTTTTCTTTATATCCGGATCTGTCGGTGTATGAAAACTTGCGTTTTTTTGCCACAATGTATGGAAATAAGATCGATGAAAACATGCACTTGATTGCGCCCATTTGGGATCAAATTGCACCGTTTAAAACCCGGCAAGCAGGACGCCTTTCGGGAGGAATGAAGCAAAAATTGGCGCTTTGTTGCGCTTTGATTCATAAACCTAAAATTTTGTTTCTTGATGAACCTACCACCGGAGTAGATCCCGTGTCGCGAAAAGAGTTTTGGGATTTGCTAAACACCATTAAGCAGCAAGGAATTGCCGTGTTGGTTTCCACGCCTTACATGGATGAAGCCACTCGTTGCGACAAAATCGCCTTAATGAAAGAGGGGAAAATTATCACCATAAATACGCCTGTCCAAATTATTGAAAATTACAAAGGCAAACTTTACTCTTTAAAACCGAAGGCAATTTTCGATTTGTTGAATTACATGCCAAAATGTCCTATCAAATGCAATTATTATCCTTATGGCGAATTTATGCATGTGTCTTTTTACGAGACAGATTTTAATCTGCAACATTTTACTGACTTTTTAGCAGAAAATCAACAAACATTCTCCGAATTAACGCAAATACAACCTACGATTGAGGATTGTTTTATTGAATTGGTGACGGGGTAAATGCATTTGAACCAGGATTTTAATGAGATTTTCAGGATTGCCAAGATAAAAAATCCTGAAAATCTTGCAAATCTTACTAAAATCCCGGTTCAGACTCCACCTACTCCAACAAATCCGGCCGTCTTCCCTTCGTTCTCTCTAATTGCTGCTCAAAACGCCAATCCGAAATGTTTTTTTCATGCCCGGAAAGCAAAATATCAGGAACTTTATGTCCACGATAATCCGCCGGTCGTGTATAAACCGGTGGAGAGAGCAGTCCATTTTGATAAGAATCGGTGAGCGCGGAGGATTCATCGTTGAGCACGCCCGGAATAATGCGCGCAATGGCGTCCACAACAACCATAGCGGCAATTTCACCGCCGGATAAAACATAGTCTCCAATACTAATCTCCTCTGTAATAAATATTTCGCGAATACGCTCATCTATGCCTTTGTAATGTCCGCATAATATCATAATATTTTGATACAGTGATAGTTGATTTGCTTTCGATTGAGTGAAAGTTTTCCCGTCGGGCGCCATAAAAATTACGCAATCGTATTGGCGTTCCGATTTTAATTTTTCAATACAGCGCGCAATCGGTTCTATCATCATCACCATGCCGGCGCCTCCGCCGAAAGGGTAATCGTCTACGCGTTTATGTTTGTCTAAAGAATAATCACGAATGTTGTGTGTGTACAGTTCAATGAGATCTCTGTCCACCGCTTTTTTGATGATGGATTCCGAGAAAATGCCGGTAAACATTTGGGGGAAGAGGGTTAAAATGTCGATTCTTGGTTTCATTTTTATCTTTTTTGCACGCAGATGACGCAGATTATATGGATTTACGCGGATTTATAATTTTTCAATTAGCATTAGGCCGTCGCGGAGTGGCAAAAGTACATTATTAACACGAGAGTCGTTTTGTACAAAGTCGTTAAATGCTGTGATTGCTTTGGTTTCAACATCGTTTTCTGCTACTGGTTCGGTTACTTTTCCGTTCCACAATACATTATCTATCAATATAAAACCTCCTTTTTTCACATAGGATAAAACCATTTCATAATATTGCAGATACTCTGTTTTTTCCGCATCCATAAATACCAAATCCCATGTCTTATTCAGTGTAGGGATGATTTTCAAAGCGTTTCCGATATGTAAATGTAATTTATCTTTATAGGCAGATAAGTTGAAATATTTGATAATAATTTCTTCCAATTCTTCATCAATCTCTATGGTATGCAATGCGCCGTTGGGTTGTAAACCTTCCGCCAAACATAATGCGGAGTAGCCGGTAAAAGTACCTATTTCCAGAATGTTAACAGGTTTTATCATTTTCGAAATCATAGCTAGAAATCTGCCTTGCAAGTGTCCTGAAAGCATCCTTGGGCGTAAAATTTTCAGGTGCGTTTCGCGGTTGAGGCGATATAGCAAATCGCTTTCGTTTGATGTGTGCGCTTCGCAGTAGGATTCTATTTGTTCGTTAGTTAAGGTATACATTATAGTATTATTGTATGATATAAACTACCCTGTCTCGCTTCGCGAGACACCCCTTCAAAATTTGAAGGGGATTTTCCTTCCGTTTTCTCCTTTCTGCCTTCTTCTTTCTTCTCAAAACAACCTCTTTTTCAACATCGAAACCTCATATTTTTCCGCTCCGAATCCGGCGTTGAAACGCGCAATGTTTGGATTCATAGAACCGTGAAAATCAAAAATAGTGGCTGTTTCTGCATTTCTTTTAAAATATTCATTCAACAAAAAGAACATTGCTTTTTTTTCTGCGCATTCCTCATCGCGTCCTGAAAACCAAAACCAGGTTTTGTGCTCATCTTTGAATAGTAAAGCGCCGGCAAGCATTTTATCGTCAGCGTCTAATACAGCAATAACCTCTAAATGATTGCTTTTTTGAGCAAAATGTGCTAAATTTTGCAATATCTCGTAATCTTTTTCTGCAAAAGGCACTTTTGTATTTTTTCCGCGATTATTTTTAAAAAGTGCGATAATTTCAGCAATTGGTCTATTTTCTACATATTTTAATGCAAATTTTTCCGAAGATTTGATGTTTCTTCTACAATTATCGGAAAATTTAGCATAAATCTCTTCATATTTTTTTTGTAAAGATAATTGATAGGAGTGTAAAACAGATGTTTTTGGGAGGTCAAAAAACATATTAAAAATCAAATCTACTCTCACATAATGTTTTGGAATATCTTGAAGAAAACGCTCTATCAATTCTTTTGTAGGATGAGTTTTGGAAAAAATGCCTAATACACTAACAAAATGAGGCTGATAAATGTAGGGTAAAAACATCTTTTTTCTCACGGGAAGCGGCATTACAGCTTCGTAATCATTGAGAATCAATGCACAAAAATCAGGATTTGCGATGGATAAAAAGTCAAAATCGGTAAAAAATGTAGGAAAAAAGGAATGTTTTATGCAATGATTCCATTTTTCTTTGTTTAGCTCTGAATGTTTTACGAATTGTATTTCCATATAAACTACCCCGTCTCGCTTTGCGAGCCACCTCTTCAAAATTTGAAGGGGATTTTTTTTATTTTTGACCCGCGAAATAAACGAATTTTATGAATAACATTAAAAAACTTCTATTCTTCTCGCTTACTTTCTTTTATTGGATTGCATTGCCTGCGCAAATCATTACCGGCGCAGAGCAAACAGAACGCTATTTCCCTGTATTGCAACATAAAAAGGTGGCAGTTTGTTTCAATCCGACCTCGGTAATTGGGAGCACGCATTTGGTAGATACTTTAAAAAATACAGGAATTAACGTGGTGAAAATATTTGCTCCGGAGCATGGCTTCCGAGGCGAAGCAGAAGCCGGTGCGGTAATTCATTCTTCTACAGATACAAAAACAGGAATTCCCATCGTATCATTATACGGAAGAAATAAAAAGCCAACCGCCGAACAGCTTAAATATGTGGATATTATTGTATTTGACATGCAAGATGTGGGTTGTCGTTTCTTTACTTATATATCTACATTACACTATCTCATGGAAGCTGCTGCTGCACAAAATATTCCTGTTCTTATTTTAGATCGCCCCAATCCAAACGGCTATTTTGTGGATGGTCCCATATTAGAAGAAAAATACAAGTCGTTTGTGGGCATGCACCCTGTTCCGGTAGTGCACGGCATGACGATTGGAGAATATGCGCAAATGATTAACGGTGAAAAATGGTTAGAAAATAACCTCGTGTGCAAGCTGCAAATTATTGAATGTAAAAATTATACACGTCAAACCAGATACTCTTTACCCATAAAACCCTCTCCAAATTTAGGAACTGACGAAGCAATTTACTTGTATCCTTCTTTATGCCTTTTTGAAGGTACGGCCATCAGCCTTGGGCGTGGCACAAGTACTCCGTTTCAAATATTCGGACATCCCAATTTAACGATTGGCGACTATTATTTTACGCCCGAACCGATTAAGGGCGTTTCGGAAAACCCGCCTCAAAAAGGGAAAAAATGCAGAGGCTTTAATTTAACCGATGAAGCGAGAAAAAATCTTGATGCTGATAATTCCTTCAATATTACGTATTTGCTTACGGCGTACAACCATTTTCCGAAAGAGATGAAGTTTTTTACGAGCCCTGATTTTTTTGATAAATTAGCCGGAAACGCAACGTTGCGTTGGCAAATTATTAACGGCAGAACTGAAGAAGAGATCCGTGCATCGTGGCAGCCTGCCTTAGAAAAATTTAAAAAAACAAGAAGCAAATACTTAATTTATCCCGAATAATTATGTTGGAAACTATTTTACATTGGGACACCGTTGTTACCCTGTTTTTAAACGGACTTCGCGCACCATGGTTAGATCCGGTTATGTATTGGATTTCCAATAAATTTGCATGGATTCCTCTGTATGTTTTTGTGCTATTTTTAGTCGTAAAAAAATGGAAGAAAAAATCTATTGTACTTATAATCTTGCTTGTTTTAGCGGTTACTATTTCCGATCAAAGTTGTAATTTGTTGAAAAAAAGCACAAAACGATTACGTCCAAGTCATAACACTGAATTAGAACATAAAATTCATCTTGTAAAACAGCCTGACGGAGAGTTTTATCGTGGCGGAAAGTATAGTTTTCCGTCTGCACATGCAGCAAATGCGATGGTATTTGCACTTTTTGTCTTCTTTTTTGCAGGAAATAGAAAAACGTGGGTGCTGTTCACCATCTTCTTTTGGGCGGCTTTGTTAGGTTATAGTCGCATTTATCTAGGCGTTCATTATTGGTTGGATGTAGAGTTTGGGTATTTGGTGGGGGCGCTGAGTTTTACGCTCGTGTTTGGGAGCTATTGGCTATGCAGAAGAAAGTTCGATTAATGCGCCTCATACCAATTCCTCCCAAAACTCAATTCCGCAACCAAAGGAACTTCCATTTCCAGCGCTGAACTCATTAATTCGGGGACTATTTGGGCTATAATATCTAACTCTTCCATCGGTACGTCAAATACCAATTCATCGTGTACTTGCAATACCATTTTTGATTTCAAATTTCTGTTTTTTAATTCTTTATAAATGCGAATCATTGCCATTTTAATCACATCGGCGGCTGTACCTTGAATGGGAGCATTAATGGCATTGCGTTCTGCCGATTTGCGCAACATGCCATTTCCGGAGTTGATGTCGCGAATATAGCGACGTCTACCCAGTAAAGTTTCTACATAACCGTTTTTTCGGGCAGATTCTACGATGCCGTTCATAAATTGCTCAATTTTCGGGAAGCTGCTGTTGTAGTCAGCAATCAATTGTCGGGCTTCTCCTTGCGGGATGTGCAATCTGTCTGCTAATCCGAATGCTGACATTCCATATAAAATACCGAAGTTGACCGTTTTGGCATAACGACGCTGATCTTTGGTAACCTCATTCAACGGCACATGAAACACCTGTGAAGCCGTAGCAGCGTGAATATCTTGTTGTTGTTGAAACGCATGAGTCATACTCTCATCTTTTGCCATGGCGGCTACAATGCGCAATTCCACTTGCGAGTAATCGGCGGAAACCAACACATTTTTTCCCGAAGAGGGTACAAACGCCTTACGAATCTCTTTGCCCCGCTCCGTGCGAATAGGAATATTTTGCAAATTGGGATTTATGGAACTTAACCTTCCCGTAGAAGTTACCGTTTGTTGAAAAGTGGTATGAATTTTATCCGTCTTTGGGTCAATCAATTGCGGTAAAGCATCAATATAAGTGGATTTTAATTTGGTTAGCGAACGCCATTCTAAAATAAGCGGAATGATGGGATGTTTTTGATAAAGTTTTTGCAGAATCTCTTCACCGGTTTGGTATTGCTTGGTTTTCGTCAACTTGGCGTTTTCAATAATGCGGAGTTTTTCAAACAAAATTTCCCCCAATTGTTTTGGCGATGCGATATTAAAAGTTGTTCCGGATAATTCGAATATCTGTCTCTCAATATCTTGAATCTCTTTTGCTATCGCAACAGAACTTCCTTCCAACATCTTTTTATCAATCTTGATGCCGGTGCGTTCCATATCAGCAAGCACCTGAGTTAAAGGCATTTCAATATCATAAAACAATTTTTCCAACGATGCGTTTTTCAGCTCTTCTTTAAATATGGAAAACAGTTGGACAAAAATTTCCACTTTTTCGCAAGTTGCCTCTATTCTATTTTTTTGTGTACTAACTTTTTCATTGTTAATTAATTCATACTCTAAATAAGATTCGGTGATTCTTTCCAATTGGTGTGAAATTTCCGGCTGGATGAGATAATGCGCCACCTGCAAATCAAAAACAATGGCTTTCATATCTATCTGGTGTTCATCGCAAAATTTAAAAATGTTTTTGGTTTGGAAGGATATGATTTCGCAGGGTGTTTCGAAAATTGTTGTAAGGGCATGGTGCACCATATCTCCATCAATATCGTGATAGTAAACCTGTTTGCCATTTTCCGAAAATGCAAAACCGGAAATAACATCGTTGGTATAAATCCATTCAAAAAATATGGATTGATTGGGTTGCGGCAAATAATTATTATCCCATTCGATTAAATCATGTGTTTTATCCTTGAATGTTTTATAAATGGAAATATCATCCGGGGGCGCAAGATTTTGCGCCCCTACGTCGTCGGCAATATCCTGATTGAATAAATCGGGGACGATGCGTGGGTTGTTGGAGGGCGCAAAATTTTGCGCCCCTACGGAACCGTTTACCGCGTACTGTTCCTGCATTTCCATCAAAATCCGATTCCCCAATGCCCGAAATTCTAACTCGTGAAACAAACTGCGCAGGGCATCGAAATTGGGGGCGCGCACTGCCGTTTTTTCACAATCGCAGTCAATAGGTACATCGAGCATGATGGTTGCCAGCATTTTAGACATGTATGCCTGTTCTTGGTAATCTGTCAACGTTTGGCGCAACTTATCGTTGTCTATTTCATCAAGATTTTGGTAGATATTTTCAATAGAATGAAATTGTTGAATCAATTTTTTAGCTTTTACTTCGCCGATGTTGGGTACGCCCGGAATATTGTCGGAAGCATCGCCCCACAAGCCCAGAATATCAATAAGTTCTTCGGGATGTTCGATGCCGTATTTCTCGCAAATCTCTTTTACGCCGATCGTTTCTGCTTTTTGCCCGAATTTACCCGGTTTGTACATAAAAACATGTTCCGAAACCAACTGACCGTAATCTTTGTCGGAGGTCATCATATAAACGTCAAAACCTTCTGTTTCTGCTTTTTTTGCTAACGTTCCGATAATATCGTCAGCCTCATAACCGTCTTTTACTAAAATAGGAATATTAAACGCTTCCAAAAGTTTGTAAATGTAAGGAATAGCTTTAACAATATCTTCGGGAGTGCTTTCGCGATGCGCTTTATAAGCTTCAAATTCAGCGTGACGCAAAGTTGGTGCGCCTGTATCGAACGAAACCGCCAAATGGGTAGGATTTTCGTTGCGAATTACTTCATACAACGTGTTGGTAAAACCGAAAATCGCGGAAGTGTTTAATCCTTTACTCGTTACGCGAGGAGAGCGAATCATAGCATAATACGCTCTGTAAATGAGCGCCATAGCATCTAATAAAAATAGTTTTTTATGTTTCATTAATCAATGATTAAATTTTGATTTGCGAAAGTATATGAAATTTTGAAAGTGTTGTGGAAAAAATCACATCACCCCCCTTGACAAACGGCTTTTCGTGATGTATATTTGCAAGCCAAAACAATCATTACAAAATGCTAAAAGAAACATATTTATGGAAATTAACATTACAAAACAGGAATTAATGCTAATCAAAAACAAGATCTGCGAAATAAGAGGCATGAAAGTAATGCTGGATTTTGATTTGGCTGAATTGTACGGAGTTGAGACAAAAGTACTTAATCAATCTGTTAAACGAAACATTGATAGATTTCCTTTGGATTTTATGTTTCAACTTACTAATCAGGAATTTGCAAGCTTGAGGTCACAAATTGTGACCTCAAGATGGGGAGGGTTGAGGCATCATCCTTATGCTTTTGCAGAACATGGTGTTACAATGTTGGCAAGTGTATTAAAGAGTAAAAATGCAATCGAAATAAATCTCAATGTCGTTCGTGCCTTTATTGCACTCCGCCAATACGCTTTGGGATATGCCGAACTTAACCAAAAAATAGAAGGTTTTATGCTCGAAACGCACACACAATTTAACGAGATATACGAATTATTAGACGAATTTGCAGCGCAAAAAAAGGAGCTTGAAAAACCACAAAATAAGATAGGGTTTGTTTTAAGGTAACGTTAATCACTGCCAAACGTTGCCAAACGTTGCCAAACACGCGGTTTTGTAAAAATTATATTTTCGCGAGAAGAAAAAATGAAATATATGGCAAAATCAACTCGCTTTTTTTATTGCAAAAACTGTGGTTATCAATCAGCTACGTGGATTGGAAAATGCCCTTCTTGTAGTGAATGGAACACTTTTGAACAAGAAATCATACATCGTGAAGAAAAGCAAAAGGGTAAAGCATTATCCGTGCTCATTAAATCTAAACCCAAGTCCATTAGTGATATTGAATTGGAAGAGATGCCGCGTATCACTACAGGTTATCAAGAACTTGACACGGTATTGGGTGGCGGCATTGTACGTGGCTCGCTCACATTACTTGGCGGCGAGCCCGGCATTGGAAAATCCACCCTTTTGCTGCAAATGGGATTGGCACTACAAAAACAAAGAGTGCTCTACATTTCCGGCGAAGAAAGCGAGGCGCAATTGAAAATGCGCGCCGAAAGGATTTCAAAACACCCTAATCAAAATTTGTTTATTCTTACGGAAACGCAAACGCAAGAGATTGTAAAACACATACAAGAATTAGAGCCCGATATTATCATTGTGGATTCTATTCAAACAATGCAAAGTACGCTTATTGATTCGGCAGCAGGCTCAATCTCTCAAATAAAAGAATGCGCTGCCGAGTTTCAGCATTTGGCGAAAACCACTGCTCTGCCCGTTTTTTTAATTGGGCATATTACGAAAGATGGCGCTATTGCCGGACCTAAAATACTGGAACACATTGTGGATACCGTATTACAATTTGAGGGCGACCAACACTACGGATACCGCATTGTGCGCTGTATCAAAAATCGTTTCGGTTCCACTTCCGAGTTAGGAATTTTTGAGATGAACGCCACCGGTTTGCGCGAAGTAACCAACCCTTCGGAAATTTTACTTTCGCACCATGATGAGCTGCTCAGCGGTACTGCAGTTGCTGCCGTTTTAGAAGGAAATCGCCCGTTAATGATTGAAACGCAGGCATTAGTAAGCACGGCGGTTTATGGAACGCCGCAGCGTTCTGCTACCGGTTTCGATTTGCGCCGTTTAAACATGCTGTTAGCGGTTTTAGAAAAACGCTGCCGCTTTAAGTTGGGAGCTAAAGATGTTTTTCTTAATATTGTAGGTGGGTTTAGCATCGACGACCCTGCCATTAATTTAGCCATCATGGCTGCCATTTTATCTTCCACCGCCGATATTCCGATTGATGCCAAAACCTGCTTCGCCGGTGAAATGGGGCTGAGTGGTGAGGTGCGCCCCGTTCCGCGCATTGAACAACGCATTGCGGAAGCCGATAAATTAGGATTTCAACGATTTTTCTTGTCGAAATACAATATGAAGGGCATTAACGCTTCAAAATATCAAATACAATTAATTCCGATTGGGAAAATTGAGGAATTGTTGAAATTACTATTTTAAGCTCCTATTATCAATAAAAACATACTTTTGCAACTCCTTACATTGTAGTAGATGAAACAAAAAGACTTCATTTTCAACATTTTTTTCCTCCTTTTTCTCAATCTGCTTATTAAACCGTTTTGGATTCTTGGCATTGACAGAGGAGTTCAAAATGCTGTGGGCGCCGAAAGTTACGGTCTTTATTTTGCGGTATTAAATTTTACGATTATATTTAATATGCTGTTGGATTTTGGGTTAACTAATTTCAACAATAGAAATATTGCGCAAAACACACAGCTTTTATCGAAACACGTTTCAAGCATTTTATCATTAAAAGTTCTGTTGGGGGTTTTGTATTTCGTCATCGTATTATTTGCAGGAATCATTGTTGGTTACAGTAATTTTCAGCTAAAAATATTAATATGGCTGGCACTGAATCAGTTTTTAAATGCGCTGATATTATATTTGCGCTCTAACGTTGCCGCTCTGTTAATGTTTAAAACCGATGGCGTTTTATCTGTTTTAGATAGATTGATAACTATACTCATTTGCAGCGTTTTACTTTGGAGTAACATTGCCGACAAATCTTTTCAAATTATGTGGTTTGTTTACGCCCAAACCGCCGCCTATTTAATTGCGGCTGCAGTGGCGCTAAGTATTGTGTTGTACAATGCAAAATTTATTCGTCTAACCTGGAATTTTACCTTTTTTAGAGCCATCTTAAAGAAAAGCTTTCCGTTTGCAATGCTCGCATTATTGATGTCAATTTATGGACGTATAGATTCGGTGCTCATCGAAAGGATACTTCCAAGTCCCGACGCTGCATATCAAGCAGGAATTTTTGCTTCCGCTTTCCGGCTTTTAGACGCTTTGGTAAATGTGTCCTTATTGTTTGCCGTAATTTTGTTGCCTTTGTTTTCTAAAATGTTGAAAAAGAAAGAGGATTTAGTTCCTATTATCAAAAGCGCTTTTACATTGCTTTTCTTTTTCGCGGTTACTTCAACTGTACTGCTCGTGGCGTATCGCGTACCGGTGATCACTTCACTATATCATCCGGAAATTTCCGGAGAGGCTGTCAGAGTATTTGTCATCCTTATTTTTTGTCTTATCCCTTGGTCTATGACCTACATTTTCGGAACGTTACTCACCGCAAACGGCAGTATGCGTTTGTTGAACATCACTTCCGCAATAGCTATTGTGATAAACATAGCTATTAATTTTACATTAATCCCCATTTTGGAGGCGCGAGGCGCTGCCATTGCCAGCCTTGCTACACAATCGTCCATCATGATTATGCAATTTATTATTGCTTTTAGGTTGCTGAAAATTCCATTTTCCACACTTCCCTATTTTAGATGTTTGCTCTATGTGTGTTTACTGATTGCCTCCACTTGTTTTGCCATTCAATATCTGCATTTCGGACTTATTTTGAATTTGTTAATTTGCGGCTGCGTGGCGCTTGTATGGGCTTTTGTTACCCGTTTGATTCCGTTAGGGTTTATTAGGGAGGTTTTTCCTAAAGCGTAGAAAAGGGATGCACTTCATTCTCTACTATTCATCCAACATTAATTTTTTTTGTGATTTCAGTTTTTTGAGTTGTTCTTTTTGAATCTCTTCAATGCTTTTATTCGGTGTAGGTTGATTTTCAGGCAATATACCGCCTACCCGTACAATAGTTTGCCGTACTTCTTGTCCAATTTGATTGTGAGTTTCTGAAGCAGCATCAGTACCTTGTATCGCTCCATTCTGATTTTTTCTTCAGCAAGCGATATTCGAAATAAATTGGCAATTAATTCATGACTATTCATGTAGTCTAGAATTTTTTGTTTGGATGACAAACGTTTACGATAGTGAATGTCTTGCACTGTTTCGCCACCGTAAAGTCCCATATATCCTGCATTTTGAAATTGTGCAAATTCCTCTTCAGTAATAACACCTGCATTATGAGCGGCTTCTGCAAGCATTTGATTCCACTGTTTAATATCGCCACGAATAACTAATCGTTTATTCTCCTCGTCTAATTGGTTGAAATAATCAGCAACTTCCTGACGACGTGTTTGAATGGCAAAGTAGGTTTGTCCTGTAGCAATAATTTCCTTACGTGGATCTCCATTTTGCACAATTAAGTAACAGGCATATCGAGAAAGCTTATAATCAATAACTTTTCGTTTTCCACCTTTGCCGTGTTCGATCAATTTGTTGAGGTCAACAAATTGATCAGAAATATCAAAACCACTGTTCTTACAGGCAAGCATGGCCCTGTCTATTACTTTTGAAAAATTACGCCATTCGGTATATTCCAATATTGGTGCCAATTCACGAGCAATCCAATATTCGTTACCGGCTTCATCTGTGTGTTTGATTTGCTCAAATCCTTGATACTCTTTTGCGATTAAGTTACTCATAATATAATATTTTAATTTCAACTGTATTAATTTGGACAAAAGTATTATTTTTTTCTATTACAAATAATCTCTATAAAAAATATTCGTTAACACAACAATATTTTAAACTTTTTTTAACCCTATTCTATGAAAAGAAAAATTCTCTTCTTACTTTGTATTTTGCCCTATTGTTTATTTGCCCAACAAAAACACACGCTCAGCGGCTACATCTATGAAAAAGGAAGTATGGAAAGTTTGCCCGCCGTTACCATTTATCTTCCTGATTATAACGCAGCTGCTTCCTCAAATAGTTATGGGTTTTATTCTATCACATATTCTGCAACAGACTCTGTTACGGTTATTTATAGTTATATGGGTTTCGCCGTTGATACCGTGCGTTTAGCTTCCGTGCCCAATTTATCTTTTAACAAATTGATGGATAGAACCATTAAACTACGAACAGTGAGTGTTTCTGCCGAGAAAAAGAGCACAGAAGTAGCGCAAATGAGTACTCATACTATTTCAGCATTAGAAATTAAGAGCATTCCCATGCTGTTTGGCGAAAAAGATTTGTTTAAAACATTGATTTTAATGCCCGGAGTTTCTTCCGGTACAGAGGGTACCTCCGGTATTTTTGTGCGTGGCGGAACTCCCGACCAAAACTTGATTATTTTAGATGAAGCCACTATTTATAATGCCAGCCACCTGCTGGGTTTTTTCTCCATTTTTAACGGTAATGCCATTAAGTCTGCCGAGTTGATTAAAGGTGGTTTTCCGGCGCGTTACGGCGGCAGACTTTCATCCGTGATTGATGTAACAATGAAAGAAGGAAATAAACAAACCTACCATGGTGAAGGCGGAGTTGGCATATTATCAGGGCATTTTATGGTGGAAGGTCCCATTGTGAAAAACAAATCTTCGTTTATGGTTTCAGGGCGCAGAACGTGGTTCGATTTGCTTATGCGACCCGTAATGGCTGCTATACAGCCCGATTTTTCAGCAGGTTACTACTTCTATGATTTGAATGCAAAATTGAATTACGATTTTGGTGATAAAAATAAATTGTATGTCAGCGGCTATTTTGGTCGAGATAAGTTTTCTATGACGCACAAAACTGATGATTGGGAGTACAAATCAAAATACACTGCAGGTTTGTATTGGCAGAATGGGCTCGCCGCAATTCGCTGGAACCACATGTTTTTTAATAAATTATTTTCAAACCTCTCTTTTATTTTCAGTGATTATAAAATGAATATTTTTCAAATACACAATACTCAGTTTAATGGTTTTAAAAATCAACTTACCTACGATTTTACTTCAGGAATCAGAGATTATACGTTGAAATATGACATGACTTATATTCCTAATTCAATGAATACTATTTTAATGGGCGTATTAGTAACCTATCATGAAGCGCGCCCGAATGCCGTACAGCTGAATGATGATGGGCGCAAATTCAAAAATACCACTTTAGCTCCCGGATTAGAATACGCACTTTATCTTGAAGATCAGATAAATATAAAGAATAAACTACGCATTAATCCGGGGTTTAGATTAAATTTCTTCTCTGTTCCTCAAAAAACATACGTTGCACCTGAACCGAGATTGAGCATAAGTTATAATCTTCGTAAAGATTTGGCTATGAAAGCTTCTTACGCTATGATGAATCAATATATGCTGTTATTATCGCCCACTACGGTTGGACTTCCCACCGACCTTTGGGTGCCGGTAACAAAAAATATTCGCCCGCAACGTTCTCAACAAGTAGCATTAGGGTTAGTGTATGAACCGAAAAAAACCATGATGACCTTCTCTGTGGAAGGATACTATAAAAAGATGGATCATATTATCGCATATTTGCCGGGCGCTTCTTTTTTAAATGATCTTTCAGATGCTATGGGTGGAAATTTTAATGAAACCGGAAATTTGGATTGGGATTCTAAAGTAACTACCGGACAAGCTTGGGCTTATGGTGTTGAGTTTCTTGCACGTAAATCTATGGGAAAATTTACAGGTTGGGTGGCTTACACACTTTCTTGGGCACAACAACAGTTTGACGAACTTAACTACGGCAAGAAGTTTTGGGCAAGATATGACCGCCGCCACGATGTGTCTATCGTTTTGATGTACAGTCCCACAAAACGCATCAACCTATCGCTATCTTGGGTGTATGCTACCGGAAATGCGCTCACTTTGCCCACGGAATCTTATCAAATACAAAGTATTAGCAATATTTTAGAGAGATACGGCCAGATGCAGTCGGGAGACCAAGACACGCATACATGGTTTATGTATGCAGAAAATTTTGGAACTAAGAATGATTTCAGGATGGAAGCATTTCATCATTTGGATATTGCAGTTCAATTTATTAAACCACACAAGAAAAACAAAAGATTTGAAAGTATCTTTGAAGTGAGTGTCTATAATGTGTATAATCACAAAAATCCATTTATGTATATGGTTATGAGCGCCGGATATACGCAAGAAAAGTTAGTCCGTCGGTTAGCAAAAATAACCATCTTCCCCATAATACCTTCATTTACTTATAGTTTTCGTTTTTAAAAACTGATTGTCATGAATAGATTATTTTTTTACTTGCTGTTTCTTTTAAGCATTTCGCTACATTCCTGTATTACCTACATAGATAAAGAATTGGATATAAAACCGAAATTGGTTTTACATTGCTATCTTGTTCCTCAATTAGATACAACCATCTTGCATTTAACCAATTCGGCTCCGTTGTTCACAAATAATCCTCGAAAAATTGAACCGGTTGCCAATGCCACTGTAGAAATATCTGATAATAACAATCAGTGGGTAAAGTTGGAATATAATTCAGAGCATGAAATTTATTTTATACCTCAAGCGCAATTTCCAATAAATGAAGGAAAAACATACTACATTAGAGCTTCTGCGCCCGGTTTTGAAACGGTTTCGGCTTCTTGTGCAGTACCCTATCTCAGAGAGGTAAATTTAGACTTTGTTGTTGAAGAACACGGCAGCGATGCTCACGAGCCTTATCCTCATTTCCATGGTTATTTAAGATGGATCGACTATCCGGGTGAAGAAAATTACTACATGTTTTTTGATAAATCCCGGATGATTTATGATTATTGGACTTACACCGATACTGCTTCCTGGTACTCATGGTGGTTACTATGGGATGCGGATGGGAACCCTTGTATCTATTCCGATAAAGGTCAAGATGGAAAAAAAATGTCGGTATTAATGATGCTTGGCTACCCGGATATATATGAAGTAACGCTGTTTCAAACAGATAGAAACTGTTATTTGCATGAGAAGAGCATAATAGATTACGACAGTGATTTGCAATCCTTTATGTTAGAGCCCATTCATCTTTATTCCAATATAAGAAACGGATATGGCGTATTCGGCGCGTTTGTGATGCGGGATTATGTTTTTGAAATTGATGTGGAATAACAGTAGGGGCACAAAATTTTGTGCCCCTACGTGATATTATTGTTTTATAATTTTTTTGGTGATTTCAAATCCTTCATTATTTTTCAAAACAACAAAAAATACACCCGCCGATAAATTTTGCGTAGAGATAACAGCTGTAGCATTGCCGGTTAAAATTTCTTCTTTTACAATCTGTCCCAAAGTATTAGTGATAGTTACTTTTTGTACATGCTCGGCATTATTAATAGTCAATTCGTTAGCAACGGGATTAGGAAAAAGTTCTACTTCTGTTAAATTATTTTCAATTATTCCAATAGCTTCTTTAAATTCAACCGAAACGGTTGTTTCTTCCCAAAGCATAACAGAAAGAGTCTTTGCAGTATATTCGTGAACGACTTCACCATTGAGTTTCCACTCTTTAACGACATAGCCTTCGTTGGGAGTTGCTGTAAAAACCGCAGTAAGACCGGCTTCAAATTCGTCACCGGAAGCAATAGGCTCGGCATCTACTGTTGCAGTAAGTGTACCACTCTTATCCTCCATGTCAAAATTAACAGTATAGGAATTATTATCTAATATAGCTGTTCCGGAGTTGAAAGTTTCTTTTGTACTTATGTTTTGTACCCAGGCAACCACTTCCAAATTATCAAAATCTTCAACTGAATGCTCTGTGTTATGATTGATGGGAGAACTGGCATTTGCGGGCAAGCGATAGTTGCCTTTAAATTCCCATGTGAATTCTTTAGTAACTGTTTCATAAGCACGCAAAATTGCCAACATAGTGCCGTTAGCATGAGGCATAAATTTTTTCATGACCTGGAAAAACTCCGTTTCCCCGTTATTCTTCCGGTTATTTTCCGTTCTTTTTTCTACAATAGCTACAAATAATCTTAGATTATTGCCTCCTGTAATTTCATCGGTGGGCTTAATATCAATTTTAGTATAAACAGTTTGCCCAATGACATTATATTTTCCGGATACTTCAACGTAGCTCGGCATAGCTTGCTTCTCAAGAAGTTGTGAGTGATTTAAATAACGTGGATCAACATTAGGACCTCCATCCATAAATAGAGACGGAACTCCGTTTACGCTGTACAGACTTCTTTTTGCATTTCCCTCTGCGGTATAATACGGATCTCCGGGAGAAGGCCAACTCATTTGGTATTTTATCACAGTATATTTACCGTCTTGGGCGTCATTTTCCGCTAAAACGGTTTTTAAGCGTTCATTTCCGGGTTTGCATGGTGGACAAGTAGATGAGCTAAATGCTTCAAGTAAAGTATAACGCGGAACTTCGGTTTGTGCAAAAGCGCTTTGAAATGTGATAAACAATCCGATAATTAATAAAAGTTTTTTCATAAATTGTTGATTTTGAGTTAAAAATTGATGATGATATGACATGAATTTAATGCATGCAAATATAGATATTTTTTAAATGTTATCGCTATCTATCAAACGGCACCCTAAATCTAATCTTAAATGCAAAATTATCAATAACTTTATATTGAGGCTTAGGGAGATAATATGCTCCGTATCGAACAAATGTTCCTACTCCAAACGATAAAAGACCTTTAATGACCAACAAATCCTCCACCACCAATCCGGATTCAAAATAGCCTTTTTCCATGGTTTTAAAATCTATGCCAATATGGGCACTTGGAGAGCTAAGCCCTCCAAAACCAATGCCTTGACAAAATACAATGCGTGGAGAAAACTTCTTGTTTTGTGTCATTCTTCCAAAATTATGGCGAATAAGAACAGTTACATATTTATCTGAAAGAAATTCATTGGCGCGCATAGCGCCAAATTGATCCGCTCCGTAAAACCCAATAACAGAATAACCTGCCCGTTGATTAAATAGCAATGGATGCGGTAGCGGTCGATCTACAAACCCTGCAAAAAGCGTTACGTGAGTAAAACCTAATATTTTCCAATTTTTTCGATAGAGCATTTTCAGATCCACTCTATTATAATTAAAATCGCTATTAATCACGCCTTTAATTCCTCCGGAATATTGCATGATAACAACCGGATAAGGAGAAACGGAGTAGAAGTAGTGCTTCCCTGTGCCCCAAAAACGCTCTTTAAATGCCAACCGCGCACCCACTTTTACAAAAAAATCATCGAAAGTGTATGGAACAGGTGTGTCGTCTAAAAAAGGCTGTCGAAAACTGTAATCAAAAACTGTTTTATTAGCACTGTAAGATGTAGAAACATAGCCTGTTAACCAGCGTGCTAATTTGCTTTGCACTGTCATGCCAAGCGCATTACTCCGGTAGAACTGCTTAACCAGCCAGGTTCTATAAAATTCTCCTGAAAACATCGTATAGTCTCTATCATAAAAAACGGTTCTTCCACTTTCAATTAAATTGGAGTAATAATGAAAGGTAATTTTGAAATCTCTTGAGCGCATGATGTTAAAATCCAGTTCGCCACCCCATTTCCACGTTTTGTCTTTAAAACCGTAGCCGAAAAAACCACCAAAATTTACTACCTTACTCAAGCGATCATTAGTATAAACACCTAAGCCCAAACGTGCTATCTCCGTTGAATTAAAATAAAGAAATTGAGTAACATCAATATTAATAAAAGAAATTGGGATTTTTCCCGTAATCAATATTTGCAACGATTCCAACTTTCGGTCTAATTTATATTCTTTTCCCAATGAATCAATTAAAACAAGCGTATTCTTTTCTCTATCCGTCAAACTTGTAGGACGATGTGCTTCCAATATTTTTTTCTGCATAGCTGCATTTCCAAGATCTTCTTCAATATCAACCAATCCTATGTCGCGATTTCGCACGCGCGTTTCATAATCAATATCCGTAATTCTTTTTTCCGAAAAAAGCACAGCTCTTGCAAATGCGTCTCCCGTACCCTCTGTGCCAACATGAATACCGAAAAAATCCACCCGTACAAACATATCTTTTAAAAAATAGGTGCCATTTGATTGTTTTTCATACTCTTGTAACAAATTGAATGTAAAACCAAGCTCCTTATCAAACGGAGCGACCTCTATTTTAGCAATCGCATAGCTACCGGATGCAATCCATACTTTTCCTATAAGCGACTTAAAATGTGTTCTTTTTTTAGGTTCAAAAGAAATGACAAAAAGTGTGTCATTTTCTTGAATTATTTTTTCTTCCAAACGAAAATCGTAAATACCTACAGCACCTTGCGAAATTGGGTTAACGTAATAAGCTTCAAAAACATTGACTTCATCACGATAATAAAAATTCACCGTTTGCAATTTTGCTAAGAAGATAGAAGCAATCGGGTCTTTTAACCCCGCAGTATGATGCGCAATCACTTTTTCATAAGTCGTTGCAGGTTTTTTAAAGTAGTTTCTAGTAACCGTCTCCATGAAAAACAAATGGTGTGTGTCAAAAAAGTTAACCATTCTCACGTAGTTCGAATCTTTTTTAGAAAGCGCAACTGTATCAGTGTCCAAAGAGTCTGTCAATTGAAATGCTTTGTTTAACAACACACTATCTCTATCAATATCTCCTGTAAAAATCATTTTTTGATACGAAGTGTATGTAAAATAATCATTAGAAAACTGTCCGTTTGCCTTTCTATTTTGAATGGCTTTTTTTATTATGGGAATGGCAGGATTATATTTCGTTTTGATTTCAACCTCACGCAACTCTCCTCGCAATGTATCAAGCGTTTGCGCATAGTTTGTTACAAAAAAAGCGTTAAAGAAAAGAATAAAAACAAATATTTTTTTCAACATATCAACAAAGACCTGCAAAAATATTATTATTCCCTTATTTTTGGCAAAAATTAATTTAAAGCACACTCTTTTTTTAATCTATGGCAAACGAGCATCTTACAACAAAACGCACCGAGCAAAAAATTAACTATAATACATTGGAGTCCACTTTGGGAGTTACCGGAAAACTTACCCCACAAGCATTAGATTTTGAGATGGCGGTATTAGGCGCCATTCTCATTAACACGGATGCTGTAGGACAAGTAGTTGATTTCCTTTCTCCTAGAATGTTTTATAAAGAAGCGCATTCTCATATTTACAAATCTATTGTTGATCTGTTCAACAAATCAGAACCCATTGATTTATTAACGGTTACCTCGCATTTAAGAAAAGCAAAATTATTAGAATTTGTGGGCGGTCCCTCCTATTTGGCTTCTTTAACCAATCGTGTGGCTTCTTCGGCAAACATTGAGTATCACGCACGTATCGTAATGGAAAAGTTTGTGTTACGCGAATTAATCAACAATTGCAATCTTATTATAAAAGATGCTTATGAAGATTCGAAAGATGTGCTGCAATTGTTAGACAAAGCCGAAACAAACCTCTTCGGCATTATTCAGGAAAACTTTAAGCGCGACAGTAAAGAATTGAATATCGTGATGAAGAAAGCGTTGGAAGAATTAATGGCAATGAAAGATGCTGAAGATAACTTTCATGGCGTGCCTTGCGGAATTCGGGCTATTGATGAAAAAACGGGCGGTTGGCAAAAATCGGATCTCATTATCATTGCGGCGCGTCCGGGAATGGGAAAAACTTCATTTGTACTCACTATTGCGCGAAACGCAGCCATTGACTATAAACGCCCTGTTGCATTGTTCTCATTAGAAATGTCTTCCACGCAATTGGTGCACCGCTTGTTTTCCATTGAAACCGGAATCCCTTCCGAAAAAATTGCCAAAGGCAAACTTTCGGATGATGAATGGCTGATTTTAACCAACAAATTAGGTCCTTTAAACAGTGCAAACCTCATTATTGATGATACGCCGGCATTAACGGTATTCGATTTGAGAGCCAAATGCAGAAGGTTAAAGCATCAACATGATATCCAACTCATTATTGTGGATTATTTGCAATTGATGCAAGGTAGCACCGAAACCGATAAGGGGAAAGGCAATCGCGAACAAGAAATCAGCTACATCTCCCGTTCATTAAAAGCATTGGCAAAAGATTTGAATGTACCGGTCATTGCATTGTCGCAGCTTTCTCGTGAAGTAGAAAAACGCTCGGCTTCCAAACGTCCGCAATTATCCGACTTGCGTGAATCGGGCTCTATTGAACAGGATGCCGATATGGTAATGTTTATCTATCGTCCCGAATATTACGGGTTAACTACATTTGAAGATGAGAACGAACCTTCGCAAGGTTTAGCCGATATTATGATCCAAAAAAACCGACATGGCGCTACTGATAATATTCGCATTCGCTTCCAAAGTCAATACACAAGATTTACAGATATCGACTTTGGAATGAACAACGATTCATCCTTTGCAGGAATTACACCCAATCAAAGTTTTGACACTTACAACTCCAGGATGAATGATGATTATCATGAAGATAATCAATCGGATAATCCATTAACAAGGGATATCCCATTTTAGTTTACAATATCTAAAATCAATTCAAGTTCGTTACTTTTATAAAAAATACACAATCCAAGTGAGTTGAATTATATCAAAAAAGTAAATCCAATTCACTTTTTTATATTTTTGCCGTCCAAAACTGAACTAGGATTTTCATAAGATTAATAAGATGAACAAGATTAATTAATATCCTGATAATCTTTTAATCTCGATAAAATCCCGGTTCAAGACTAAAATTTAATCTTATGAAAACCAAGTACATCGACTTAATCTCTCAAACCTACGAGTTTCCACAAGAAGAGTTTCATGTGGAAGACGGCGAATTGTATTTCCACAACATTCCTTTAATGGACATCATTAAGCAGTATGGGACACCGCTCAAAATCACTTATTTACCTAAGATCGCTCAAAATATTCAGCGTGCGCGCCGATGGTTTAACGTGGCTATCGCAAAAGCCGATTATCAAGGAGATTATCATTATTGTTATTGTACAAAATCTTCTCATTTTGAGTTTGTTGTGAGCGAAGTATTGAAAAGCGGTGCACACATTGAAACCTCTTCCGCTTTCGACCTTAACCTCATTGAAACGATGAATGAAACAGGGCAATTCAATAAAGATACCTATATTATTTGTAATGGTTACAAAAAGCAGCAATACATAGAAAATATTGCCAACTTAATAGAAAATGGATACCGCAATGTCATTCCTATTTTAGATAATAAACAAGAATTCACCTTGCTTAATCAAGCCATTCAGTCGAAATGTAAGCTAGGTATTCGTATTGCTTCTGAAGAAGAACCGCGATTTGAGTTCTATACATCCCGATTAGGTATTCGTTATAATGACATTATTCCGTTCTATGAAAGCCAAATTAAAAAGAATAAAAAGTTCCAACTAAAGATGTTGCATTTCTTTATCAATACCGGGATAAACGACACGGCATACTATTGGAATGAGCTAAACAAGTGTGTTAACTTGTATTGCGACTTAAAGAAGATTTGCCCCGAATTGGATTCGTTAAACATTGGCGGCGGATTCCCAATTAAGAACTCACTCGAGTTTAACTACGATTATGAGTACATGGCGGAAGAAATTATAGCACAAATTAAGCAAATTTGTGACAGAGAAAAGGTACAAGAACCTGAAATATTTACCGAATTTGGCTCTTATACTGTAGGAGAATCCAGTGCAATCTTGTATTCTATTTTGCAACAAAAACGCCAAAACGACCGCGAGCTTTGGAATATGATTGACAGTTCTTTCATGACTACTTTGCCCGATACCTGGGCAATTAACCAACAGTTTATCATTCTTGCCATTAACAACTGGGATCGCGAATATGAGCGCGTTTTCTTAGGCGGGCTTACTTGCGACAGTCACGATTATTACAACTCGGAGGCGTATTTGAATGCGGTTTTCTTACCCAAAATTAGAGAAAATAGCGCTGCCATTGAGAATGGCACAGAGGCACGTGACGAGTCTGATATTCAATATATTGGATTATTTCATACCGGCGCTTATCAAGAATCCATAGGCGGTTACGGTGGCATTCAGCACTGCCTAACTCCTGCTCCTAAACACATTATCATTTCTTTAGATGAAGACGGCGAAGTGGTAACCAAGCTCTTTGCTAAGGAGCAAAGTTATAAGTCTATGTTGAAGATTTTGGGGTATGAATGGTAAGAGGTATGAGGTTTGCGGTACGAGGTCAGAGAGAGGAATTAGTTGTCATGTATATTTTTCGGTACTTCAAGCCAATGCGCATACTCTTTCCCCAAACTCTTTACCGCTTCCTCCCAAACTTTTTGAGTAGGTGTCTTTAAAACAAGCTCCTCATTGCCTTCTGCCACCACCCACATTTTTTTACTGATTTCATCTTCCAATTGCCCGGGCGACCAGCCTGAGTAGCCGATGAAAAACTTGAAATCCATTTGAGGAATGTCAGCGTGTTCAAAAATAGCCAATAAAATATTGTCGTAACCGGTGTAAACGTTGGGCAAAATCTCTTCCGATTCTTTGCAACTGTCAAAATTATGTAGTGCAAAAGCAGTGTGGTGCATCACGGGACCTCCGGCATACACCGGCATATCTATTCTTACTCCCGACACCGCTTGCCGAACCGTGCAATTCAATTCCTGATTTAAAATTAAACCCACACAGTTTTCTTCATCTTTTTCAATAAGCAACACTACACTCCGGTTAAAAAACGGATCGTTGTAGTATGGTACTGAAATTAAGACTCTGCCCGCAGCGGGTTTTAAAAGTGTAGGTTGAACGTGGAGTAACGACTTCATATATTTATTGAACTTCGAATATCGGTACAATAACGATGGAAATGATGAAATCTTATATTGTTTGAACCATGATTTCCATAAGATTCTTATGATTAACAAGATTAAAAAATCCTACTAATCTTACTAATCTTATGAAAATCAAGGTTCAGAAGACTACCATGCAAACAGCGGTCTATGCGCCATCATCGCCTTCACCTTCTCCGCAACTTTTGCAATCACTTGTTCATCATTGATATTGGTAATCACCTCATCGATCAATTCTACAATCGCTTCCATTTCATGTTCTTTCAAACCGCGGGAGGTAATTGCCGGTGTTCCCACACGAATTCCCGAGGTGCTGAACGGCGTGCGACTATCAAAAGGCACCATGTTTTTATTAATGGTAATATCGGCTAACACCAATGTGTTTTCTACTTGTTTTCCTGTAATTTCCGGAAATTTTGAACGTAAGTCTATCAACATTAAATGGTTATCTGTTCCACCGCTGATTACTTTATATCCTCTATCGGTAAATGCTTTCGACATGGCCTGTGCGTTTTTCGCCACCTGCTTGATATATTCCAAATAAGAATCGGATAATGCTTCGCCGAAGGCAACAGCTTTAGCAGCAATTACATGCTCGAGCGGACCACCTTGGATACCCGGAAAAACCGCCGAATCTAACAATTGCGACATCATTTTTATTTCACCTTTCGGCGTGGTAAGTCCCCACGGATTTGGAAAATCTTTGCCCATAAGCATAAGTCCGCCGCGCGGTCCACGCAACGTTTTGTGTGTTGTGGTAGTGCAAATATGGCAGTAGGGAATCGGATCATTCAGCAAACCTTTGGCAATTAATCCGGCAGGATGCGAAATATCGCCCATCAGAATGGCACCAATTTTGTCGGCAATTTCGCGCATGCGTTTCCAATCCCAGTCGCGGGAATAAGCGGAAGCGCCGCCAATAATCAATTTCGGACGTTCGCGAAGCGCCACTTCTTCCATTTTATCATAATTAATGAGACCTGTTTCTTCTTCTACACAATAAGCTACCGCTTTATACAAAATTCCCGATGAATTTACCGGTGAACCGTGCGACAAGTGTCCGCCATGCGACAAATCTAATCCCAAAAGAGTATCGCCCGGTTTCAAGCAAGTGAGCAACACCGCCATGTTGGCTTGCGCGCCGGAGTGCGGCTGTACGTTTGCCCATTCCGCACCAAACAATTCCTTCGCGCGATCAATAGCAAGTTGCTCAATTTTATCCACTACCTGACAACCTCCGTAGTATCTCTTTCCCGGATACCCTTCGGCATATTTATTGGTTAATATGGAACCTTGTGCTTCCATCACTTGGTCGCTTACAAAATTTTCCGACGCGATCAACTCAACACCGTGCGTTTGACGATTGCGCTCTTCCTGAATTAATTCAAAAACTAAAGAATCTCTTTTCATGTTTTTTATGTTTATTGTTAACTATTTAATCTGCTTAGATATTAATGTTTGCAAAATAAAGAGGCAAAAGTATGGTTTTTTATGAGATGCCGTATTATTTTTCCAAAGTAAACGCATTAAAGTTATTTTTGGGCATTTCGTCTTAAAAAAAATGACAATCAGAGTACTATTGGAGTGATAGTATTTGTTTCAAAATCAATTTTGAAGAATTTTTGCTCCGCCCCGTTAGTTACTCCAATTATTTCAGCATTCAACGTTTGGTTGTACCTTCCTGCCTGTTCTAAAACTTCTTGTGTTAAAGGAATATGCGGAGCCTTGCATTCCACCACCATCCACGGAACGGCCGCTTTATATACCACAATATCGTAGCGTTTTGTAAGTCCGTTTAAAGTAATTTTTCGCTCAACTGAAATATGTGAGGCAGGGATTTTTAATTCATTGATTAAACGTAATATAAAAAATTGCCTTACCTTTTCTTCTTCAGTAAACACTATCCATTTTTTACGGATGGGGTCGAACACTTGTTCAATGTTGTTGTTGGTTCGGAGTTTTAGCATAATCAGAATTTAAAAATTTAAGAATTTAAAGATTTAATATGTAGTTTATAGCATTTTAGGTTAAATTTTTAAATCATTAAATTTTTAAATCGTTAAACCAATTCTTTCACAATCTCCTCAATCCTCACCCTCTTCTGCTGCATCGAATCCCGCTCGCGAATAGTTACCGTATTATCTACTAAAGTTTCATTATCAACGGTGATGCAATAGGGCGTTCCAATCGCGTCTTGCCTGCGGTAACGTCTTCCAATGGCATCTTTATCATCGTATTGGCACATCATTTTGGGTTTTAGCATGTCCATAATTTCGCGTGCTTTTTCGGGAAGACCATCTTTTTTTACTAAAGGTAATACGGCTGCTTTTACGGGCGCTAATGCGGCGGGGATTTTCAATACTACACGCACAGAGCCATCGGGAAGTGTCTCTTCCGTATAAGCATTACTCAATACTGCTAAGAACATGCGATCTAAGCCAATGGAAGTTTCAACCACATAAGGAATGTAGCTTTCATTGGTTTCCGGATCGAAATAGCGCAGTTTTTTGCCGGTAAATTTTTCGTGCTGACTCAAATCGAAATCGGTGCGCGAGTGGATGCCTTCCAATTCTTTGAATCCGAATGGGAAACGGAACTCAATGTCGGTAGCGGCATTGGCATAATGCGCCAATTTTTCATGATCATGGAAGCGGTAGCTTTCTTCGCTAATGCCTAAAGAAAGGTGCCATTTTTTGCGCTCTTCTTTCCAATATTCAAACCATTTTAGCTCTTCGCCCGGGCGTACAAAAAATTGCATTTCCATCTGTTCAAACTCGCGCATACGGAAAATGAACTGGCGCGCCACAATTTCGTTGCGGAACGCTTTCCCAATTTGTGCAATACCAAACGGAATTTTCATTCTGCCTGTTTTATACACATTTAGAAAATTAACAAAAATACCCTGGGCGGTTTCGGGACGCAGGTAAATAGTGTCGGCGCCTTCCGCTACGGAGCCCATTTGCGTAGAAAACATCAAGTTAAACTGGCGCACGTCTGTCCAGTTTTTGCTTCCCGAGACAGGACAAGCAATTTCCAACTCTTCAATCAAAGATTTGATGCCGGCTAAGTCGGTTTCGTTCATTAAGGCTGCAAAACGATCACCTACCGCATCTATTTTTTCCTGACTTCTTAAAACATTCGGATTGGTTTTACGAAATAGTGTTTCATCAAAATTTTCAAACTTCTTTTTTGCTTTTTCGACCTCTTTCTCAATTTTTTCTTCCAATTTTTGCAAATAATCTTCAATCAGCACATCGGCGCGATATCTTTTTTTCGAATCTTTATTGTCGATGAGCGGGTCGTTAAACGCATCCACGTGTCCGGAAGCTTTCCAAATGGTGGGATGCATAAAAATGGCGCTGTCAATTCCCACAATATTTTCGTGAAACTGCACCATGGCGCGCCACCAATATTGTTTAATGTTATTTTTGAGTTCTACGCCATACTGTCCGTAGTCGTAAACGGCGCTCAAGCCATCATAAATTTCACTGGAAGGGAAAATATATCCGTACTCTTTTGCGTGTGCGATAATTTGTTTGAATAGTTCGTCGTGGTTTGCCATATTTGAATGGTTTTAAAATACATTTCACATTATCAATGCTTTAAAGCTATGATTTTTTGTTACATTTTTTTCGTAGTGGCGGCAAAGATATAGTTTCTTTATAAAATAGAATCTTTGTGGCAAGTTTAACGCTATTTTATACTTTTGCAAAAATTATGGTTAAATAAGAAATTTTTAGATATGAATACAAAAAAACTCTTTTTCATTTTAGTATTTATTTTAACAGTCTTTTCTGCAAAAGCGCAATTTACCATAACGGGTCAGGTTAGAGATACTGTTAATGAGCCAATTGCTTCGGCTACTGTGATGTTGTTAAGTCCTAAAGATACTTCTTTAGTCAATTTTACTACTTCCGATTCGAAAGGTAACTTTTCATTTAGAAATATCAGAAAAGCAAATTATATTTTTAAAGTTTCGCATGTTTCTTATATGCCGCGCGAGATTTTCATTCAGCCTACGGAAGAGCGAGAAATGAATTTGGGCGTTATTGAAATGAAACCGATCGCCAATTTTTTATTGGAAGTGGTCATTCGCGATGCAAGAGCTCCCATTTTTATTAAAGGAGACACTGTAGAGTACGATGCCACTACCTTTAAAGTTCCGCCCGGTTCAACCATTGAAGATTTGTTGCGCCGTTTACCCGGAATTGACGTAGACGCAGACGGAAATATTTCTACGATGGGAAGAGACGTGAAAACGGTGTATGTGGATGGCAAGGCGTTTTTTGGAAATAGCCCCAAAACCGTAACGCAAAATTTGGATGCGGCTGCCGTTTCTAAAGTGCAAATCTATACCGAAAAATCGGAACAGGAAAAAATTACGGGAATTGCCGATGGTTCCAAAGAAAAAGTGATGAACGTGGAGCTGAAAGATGAATACAAAAAAGGATATTTCGGAAAAGCAAGTGCGGGCTACGGCTGGGGAGCAGGCGCACCACACCGCTGGGTGGCAAAAGGAAATTTTAACTGGTTCACCGACAAGCAACAACTTTCGTTTATCGGATACGGCAATAACTTGAACCAATCAGGTATGGATTGGAGTGATAGATCAGAATTTTATGGGCAAAGTATGCAAACCGGAAACGACAACGGCGATTTCGGCTTTGGTTCTTCCACGAGAAGATTTTTTCAATTTACATCTTACAGCTACGGTGGCTCGGAAGGCGGTTTCTCGAATAATGGCGGAGGCGGCGTGAATTATAATTATTATAACAAAAAAGTAAAATTTAATGCCGGATATTTTTATACTGTAAATAAAACATGGAGCGATGTTTTTTCCGAACGGCAAACCTTTTTGGAAGATTCTACTTTTTGGAGAATAGATACCACTCGTAACGACAATCTTCGCCAAAACCATAGCTTTTCTACCCGTTTTGAATATGAAATAGACTCATGTAACAATATTGTGGTTCGGGCAAATTTTAACTATGCGCCCATCAATAGAATTTATAAAACTGACCAATTTTTTCAAACCTCTGAATTTTTGCCTATTAACTTACATAAGGTAGATAATAAATATTTGAATGACGATTTGAATTTTGACATATTAACGATTTATAATCATAAATTTAAGAAAAAAGGACGTGTTTTTGCGATGAGTGGTTTTTACAATTATAAAGATGGAAATAATTTGGAAGATATTAATAACTTCAATGAGTTTTTTAATGCCGCCACAGTTTCAGACCAAATAAAGTTTATGGTTAAAAACAACAAAAACTCTGAAGATCATAATGTTAAATCGAGCGTTTTGTATGTAGAGCCACTTGGAAAAAGATTCTCATTATTGGGATTTTATAACTTCAGGAATACGCTGAGTCGTAATCATAACACTTCAACCGATCCGCAAAATTCTATTGAGATAGATTCTCTTTGGGTGAAGTATCGAAATCATACGCTCTATAACAGAGTGGGAACTTCTGTAAACTACGCACATAATGGCATAAACTTGACGATGGGCGGCGCCTTTCAATCGTTAGTTATAGATGGAACGTGCGAAACAAAACCGCAGGCTATTGAGAACTTAGCTCCTACTCCTTACAATAATTTCATCCCCTATCTTGCTGCATTTCTTCAACTTCCGAAAAATGTTTACGCAGAGGCAACCTATTCTTTTGATGTTAATGCGCCTGATGTTTCTTATCTGTTTCCGATGCCAAATTTATCGAATACAATGTATAAAGTATTAGGGAATCCGAACTTAACGCCGGAACGCTATCATGAGATTGATGGAAGAGTATCTTACTGGAATAGCGCTTCTATGATCAATGCTTCTATAAGCGCTAATGCTAAATTTTACGCCAGTCAAATTGTATATAATCAGATTACTGAATTTATTGAACATCAAGGCTTCGTAACAACATCCACTCCCGATAACGTAAATGGCGGAAATAATTTTTCTTCCCATTTGTGGGCAAGTTTGCCTATAGTAAAAACGAAATTAACCATGAGTATTAACGGAGGGGGAAGACTTAGCAATTCACCGATGTTTATTAATGATATTGAGAATATTACAAATTCAAAAAGTTATTGGGCAAATCTTGGACTCACTTTAACATTAGGTCAGAGATTAAGCTTTAGTCCGTGGGGCAGTGTATCTCAAACTTTTACTCAATATTCAATTCAAACAGATAGGAATCAGAGTTTTATAAACTATGGAGCCAGTTTGACCGCCAAATGGCAAGTTTTCAAGAAAACTTATTTAGAGGGTACTTACTGGTTTTCAAACTATACCAATAAAAACCTCGATTTTAATCAAAATATACACAGATTAAATCTTTCGGTACGTCAAGTGATTGGAAAGAAAAATCAGTGGGAATTACGTTTGGCGGCGGTTGATATTTTGAACCAGAACGAATATATCAGACAAATAGCAGCTGTAAACTATATCGAATACAGAGTTTCGCCTACGCTTGCTCGTTATTTTTTACTGACCGTCTCCTATAATTTAAGAGGATTTGAAGTGAAAAATTCCGGCAACCAAAGGGTGAGAGTGATGCAGAGATAGTTCTAAAGAGCACGCAGATGACAAAAAAACGAAAAAAAATTCTCATTTTGATAATGACCATTCCTACAATTATCCTGCCTATTCTTCTCATTATTATTGGTATAAATACAAATAAAATTGCATGGTGGGCTGTAATCGGAATACCTGTAGTTACGTTGGTGTCAATTCTTTTATTCCTTTTAGCACAAAATTCTGCCCAACGAGTATATGATGCCTCATTACAAAAACAGAGAAAAAGAATATTGACCGTATGGGGTATTTATACCATTTTTATAGCAGTAATATTGATTATACAATATTACATTCGAAATCAATCTATTTTGCCAACCTTATTCATCCAGACCGGTTTTTTGATTTCGATATTTTTTCTACATTTTCGTATTTTTTTTCCGAAGGTAAAAAAATCAACAGAAGATGATAAGCAGAATTATCAAGAAAATTCTGCGTCATCTGCGTGCTAAAAAATCATCAAAAACCTAAAATAATCAATATATTATGAAAAAAACAATCCTTTTAACATTAAGCCTATTCCTAATTGTAAATTGGTCTTACAGCCAAGAAAGCGGTGTTGTAAACTACACAGTATCGCACAATTGGGTAAAAAAAATAGAATCTTCCAAAACACTGCCCAAAGCCACCAGAGAGCAATGGACTTACGTTTACAGCGGAATGAAAGAATATGAGCAAAAAGCAACGTTAAAGTTTAATCCCGACGCATATCGTTTTGAATATAAAGAAAGTGAAGATAACCAATGGCGAAAAGGAGATGAGTATATTATTTACAGAGACCGCGAAAACGGCAATACTTTTGACGTTATGACCTTGTTAAACAAGCAGTATATCATTCAAGATTCGATAAATTGCCAGCATTGGAAAATTAAAAACGACATGAAAGAGATTGCAGGACATATCTGCATGAACGCATCTTATTACGATCCGATAAAAGATAAAGAGGTAATTGCGTGGTTTGCTTTAGATTTGCCCGTTCCCATTGGACCAGACAGGTATTGCGGTTTGCCCGGAATGATTTTGGAAATAAACGAAGCCAACGGCGCGGTAGTTTACACGGCTACAAGTGTTTTACTTTCAAATGAGAAAATGGAAATAGAGAAGCCGGCGGTTAAGAAAAAACGAAAAGCTATTACTCAAAAAGAATATGATAAAAGGGTGATGGATTATATTAATCAATGTGAAAAAATGCAGCGACCTTATTTTTGGGGCATTGCATTTTGATGAAATATATTTATAAATACGAAGACACAAAGACATAAAGGCACGAAGATTTTAATGTGCTCAATAAAAAAGGGACTCGTTTGAGCCCCTTCCTTGTATCATTATTTTGGAAATTTATTTAATAGAAACTTTCGTAGTTGAAACAGTATTCGATTCGGTAACAACACGTACGTTATAGATACCGGTAGCTACATTCAGCGTAATCTCAGTTCTATCTCCGTTAGCTTGTCCTTTCCAAATTA
>Ga0209737_10000237_pt1 | contig 50101 bp, 26 predicted proteins | sample TergutCu122P3_FD_187284 | JGI IMG/M metagenome (GOLD analysis project Ga0209737, IMG submission 187284) | Cubitermes ugandensis P3 segment gut microbial communities from Kakamega Forest, Kenya - Cu122 P3 (SPAdes) (version 2) | ecosystem: Host-associated > Arthropoda: Insects > Digestive system... | reverse complement strand
AGATCCTTTATTAACCGACTACATACGTGAACAATCAAACATTCAAAACTATATGCGTATGGTTGACGATTCGCTGACCCAGTTGGCAAGACGCCAGCCTATGGTAGAGCCATTTATCACCAAAGAAGTTACAAAAATCAGAGAATATTCAAGTGCAACCATTCCTCAATTAGTAGATCGAAAAATCAATCCGGCGCTTTCCAATCAACAATTTGCATTAACTTCAATGAATAATTTGGCATTAATGTTAGCGGAATCATTGAAAAATATGAGAGAGAAACAACAGCAAGGTAGCTCAAGTTGTTGTAAAAGCAAAAGCAGCAGTTGCGGAAAATGCAGTAAACCCGGAAAAACAGGTAAGGGGAAACCCAAATCGGCGCGTGAACTTCAGCAGCAGCTAAACCGGCAAATGGAAGCGATGAAACGCTCTATGGAACAAGGCAATAAACCGGAAGGCCAAACACCTATGCCCGGACAGCAGCAAGGCATGAGCGAACAATTTGCTCGTATGGCTGCCCAACAAGAAGCGATTCGTAAAATGATGCAGGATTATAATGATGGATTGAGAAGACAAGATGGGATAGGGGATAAGTCTATAGAGCAACTCATTGAAGAGATGAAAAATACAGAAAAAGAGTTAGTGAATCGTTCCATTACCACACAAACCATTAATCGGCAAAAAAATATTGAAACCCGCATGCTAGAGAGTGAGCGAGCTCAACAAGAGCGAGAGAGAGAAGAAAAACGTGAGTCTACCGAAGCTCGTGAAAGACGCAACCCATCTCCGCCTAAAGAATGGCAGTTCGATAAAAACCGAAGCCAACAGACGGAATTATTGAAAACCATACCACCGGCATTGCAGTATTATTATAAAGAGAAAGTGAACAGATATTTTTATAATATTGGAGAATAGTGGCTAAGTATTCTGGTTTGTTTTTGAGTGTCAAAGGAGCAAGCTACAATCTACTTCTCTGTCTCTTTCTTTATTTTCGCCTCCATTTCATCATATTTTGGCGACTGAAGTCTTGCATAAATGGATCGTAATGTGTACATTACGTTAATGTCTTGTGGTTCGATTTGATGCACGCGCTCAAAATAAGTTTGCGCTTCTAGTAAATAGTTTTCGGATTTTGTTTTGTAAACCATCGCGTTACTTTTATCACCTTTTACCTCTAAATCATTAGCTTTTTGAAAATTTTCCTCCGACAAATAATAAGCAGAAACACCTAAATTATAATGAATTACAAAGTTATTAGGCGTCATTTGATTGGCTTTTTTCAATAATTCATAAGCCATTGTATAGTTTGTGTCTAAAATGTAAAAATTCGCTACATTTACTAACATGTCTGCATTTTCAAGTACAGAAGCAGGAATATTTTCCATTAACATATGTGCAGTTGCCTTGTCTTCAATGAAATAATAATAATCAATTTCAGCCACATAAAATGCCGGATTTTCGGATAATGTTCGTTTACCGGCATCTAAAACTTCTCTAATTTTAGTATGATTGTTCTCTTTTTTATAGCTTTCGATGAGACGAAGATATACGTTCGCATTAGTTGAACCATCAACGATTGCTTTATTGTAATATGTAGTGGCTTTTTCGGTTTCGTTAAGCATTTCTAAAGTATAGGCATAGTAATAATAAAGTTCTCCATGTAATGGAAATTGCGGTGGAGTTACCATTTCATAGCTGGTTATGGCTTTCTCTAAAATACGTTTTGCCGTTTCGTAATTTCCGTCAATCAGTTCATCTACACCATAAACTAAAAGCAAAGCATATAATTTTGGTATTCCCTCGTTTGGAGATAACATGTTGTAGGCTTCCACTTTTTTGTTCATTTCTCTAGCTTTGATGAAAGCGTCGAAAGCCTGCTCTGCAGCATCAGGAAATATGGCGCGGTAGGCGATGTTTTCTCTTTTAGTATCATACTCTTGGTTAGCTAAATGGAAATAGATGTTTGCTTTATATAGCCATGTTTGCGCTCTTTGCGACAATTTTTCATCTTGAGTGCACAAATCAATAGCTTCTTTTGCTTTCACAAAATCTTTATCAAAAAACAGATTATATGCTTTTGTGAGAGAGGGTTTTTGAGCTGATAAAGAGAAGCTGAACAGTAAACATGCTAAAATGGGAAAGATAATTTTTTTCATATTAAATGTATTTGTTTTTAATCTTTGTGCAAAGAAACAAATTTTATTTTAAAATCCATATTTTCGTAATAATTCAAAAAATCATATACATTTGCACACCTCAAAATATGAAGAATATGAATAATGTTTTAGTTATTGGTGCAAGCGGACAGATCGGATCGGAATTGGTACTCGCATTACGTAATAAACTGGGAGGCAATCATGTAGTTGCAGCAGATCTTCGTTATCCATTGGCAGCAGAACTTGCCGAAGGAGGTCCTTCTTGTAAAATTGACGCTATACAAGCGCAAGAGATTGCGGATGTCGTAAAAAAATATAACATTGATACAATTTATAATTTAGTGGCTATCTTATCGGCAACGGCAGAGGCAAATCCTATGCTAGGATGGAATATCGGTATGGGAAGTTTGCTCAATTGTTTGGAAGTTGCCCGTGAATATAAAACGGCTCTTTTCACACCAAGCTCTATTGGTGCATTTGGGCCGGAAACGCCGGCAGACAAAACCCCTCAAGATACTATTCAGCGTCCAAAAACCATTTATGGAGTGAGTAAGGTTGCCGGTGAGTTACTTTCCGATTATTATTTTAAACGTTTTGGCGTGGATACACGCTCTGTACGTTATCCCGGATTAATTTCAAATAAAACTTTACCCGGTGGAGGAACAACCGATTATGCAGTAGAGATTTACTATGCAGCAGTAAAAGGTGAAAAATTTATTTGTCCATTAAAAAAAGGTACTTTTATGGATATGATGTACATGCCCGATGCTATTGATGCTGCTATTGATTTAATGGAAATAGACCCTGCGCGTTTAATTCATCGTAACGCTTTCAATGTTACGGCAATGAGTTTTGATCCGGAAATTATTTATAACGAAATAAAAAAACATTATCCCAACTTCGTGATGGAGTATGATATAAATCCGTTAAAACAAAGTATTGCCGATTCTTGGCCCAACAGTATGGACGATACATGCGCCCGTGTAGAATGGGGCTGGAATCCTAAACACAACTTAACTTCCATGACTGAAGATATGATAAAAGAATTAAAAAAAAATTATAAAAAATAAATATTATGTTTCGTTTACATTTAACATTATTATTCGTTTTTCTATTTTCTTCCTTTGCTGCGAGTGCACAAGAATTAATGTTGAGAGGAGTTTCCATAGATCCGGTTTTTCCTCAACAAGTTAAGCTGACGTGGTTATTTAATAGCAATATAGACAGCGTTACGATTTACAAATGCACTAACAACTGTGATGATGAAAACAATTATAACAGGGTTGCTAAAGTTGAAATGAATATAAATAGCTTAACGTGGATTGATAACGCAGCAAGCCCACTGTCTCGAAATTATTATAGCATAGGATGGAGCGCCAGTGGAAAATCAACTCCGCAAAACAATATGGTTTTGACAGCTTTGCCGGACGGCAATTGTGCCAATTCAGTTTTGCTTTCATGGAATCCATATATCAATATGTTAGGCACTTTAGATTATTATTTAATTTTATGTAGAGAACAAGAGGATGACAATTCGGTTTTTACGCCTATTGGTAGGATAAATGGAGATGCTGCACCGGCGGATAGAATAAATTTTGAAGCAAACTATTTAGCAAATGACAGAGTTTTTGAACTTGTAGTACAGGCTGTTAGTAGAAGTGGTACGGTGAGCGTTTTTTCAAATATTGTAGAATTTAGAACGGGAACAGTGTCAAATATTCCTGTTTCCGTAAGAATTACTTGTGTAGATGTAATAGATGATCAGTACATGGAAATTAATGTAACTACGAATAATTTTCTTGAGCCTTTTCAAAAACTATATTTGTACAAAGATAAACCTTCGGTTGAAAGCGCCATGTCTTTAAAAATTATTGACTCAGCGATCTATAGCCCAACAAATAGATATCGTTTTACGGATAGGGATGTAGACCCAAAATCAGGGCTTTATTATTATATGGCGATAGCGGACAATAAGTGTAAGCCTAACGATACCTCAAATGTTTTGACCAATATTTATTTACAGGGGTGGCGTGAAGAAAAATATAGAGACGGTGTTAGTTTTTCTCGTAGAGGTTTTTATCCTTCTACGGAATCATATGAACTGTTCCGTATTGTACATGGAAGAGAATACTCCATTGAACCTTCAGTAAGGGTATTCACAAACTACTACATTGATGTTTTGGAGTTTTTAAATGATGGCGTTGTAACTGTGTACAAAGTCCTTGCCAATACCGGCTGCTCTTCTAATACCGTAACGATAGACCATGAACCTATCATTGAGTTTCCAAACGCCTTTTTTCCAAAGGATGTAAAAATTGAAAATAGAACCTTTTATCCAATAATTAGATTTCCATCAGAAATTAACTATTCGTTTACCATCTATAACCGATGGGGGCAAGAGGTTTTTCGCACAACACGTCCGCCTATTTATGGTGATTACGAAAATATGCAAGGCCGTTGGGATGGCACATTTCAAGGAAAAGATTGTCCCGCCGGAATTTATGCATATAAAATATCATATATTTATAATTCGGGCGGAGGACAATACAGTCATACCGGTTCGTTTATGTTGGTGCGATAATTTTTTTACTCACAGATTAATTTATTCAAAAAGAAAACATAACGTTTCCCTTTTCCACGTTGCGTATTTCTAATATGCTGATATCCGGAAAGTAGAAATTTGTTACCGTACCAATGTTGCATAGAAATATTTGAGCTATATTCCAATATATCTGTTCTGTGTGTCAATTCCACCGGCATTGCCGTTTGTGCTCCTATCAAGCGCTGGCCATTTACAAACTGCGATACAACTTCATTCTTGTGTACATAATAAAATAAAGTATTTCCATCGTTATCCTGATGTAGATTTACCAAATTATACAACGATTGCGTCAATACGTTTCTAAAAGGAAAATACCATTCATTTAAAAGTACTCCTTGAGCATTAAACTCTAAAATATAAGCATTTAAAAACCTGAACCCTACAAATACCTGAGTAGGTGCATGGTATCCGTGATACCCGAAACCCCGGTAAGAGGGAGAAGATGTAGTATATTGATATTCAGGATAGAATGTTTCAGTAATGGCAAAAATATGCCCATTACTTTGTGTAACATGCCCGTTCATCGCCAAATTAGGCTCACTTAGATGCTTCGCGCCGGAATCTTTTGCTAATAATGCGCCAAATGGATGTGTGTTAATGTCATAGAATCTATTTTTAACAAATTGGATGGTATATATTCCTGAATAACAACCTTTTTGTTTTTTATCATTAATATGAGAATAACCTCCTACAAGAAGCAATGAGTCTTTACCGGTAACTGTTGCTTTGGCTGAATTATATAGTATATCTTGATAATGAGGAAAAACAACACGTTCTTTTATTTTTCCCGAATAATCGGTTATAACGACTTCTGCCCAAGATTTTTTTTTATTTTTCAAAAATATGCAACTGTATGTTTTCTTTGCTATCGTATCTATAGAAAATGATTCTATGGCAGTAATCTCATCTTCAGTAAACTGCAAGGTTTGTTTAGCATGTGTTTTATAATTGTAATAAATAATTGATTTTGCTTTTTGTTCATTTACAATAATAAACAAATGATCATCCGCTACCTTTATAGAGGATAGGTGAGGAGACCTGTAGTTTTGCAAATCGAAAAGTTGGAAACCACCCGTCACGATATTCCATTCCAAAAGATAATTTCTCAGTGTATCTCTCCTAAAGGCAGGTTTTTGTAGAAACAAATAGAGCTTATCATTCGAAAAGTCGGCAGCCAAATATTGACATAAATTAGGGAGCTTTATTTTATAAATGTTTTTTCTCACGAGATTTGTATCGTAATGAATAAAAACCCATTGTGCAGTGTCAATGCTTAAAACAGCGCTTTGGTAAAATACGGCAACACCATGACGGTAAAGGGAAACGTGTTTATAATCTTGTTGGTCTTTAGCGCTTTCAAACTCAATACGGAGTGGAGGATCAATCTGAGCGAATAGGATAGGAGGTGCGAGGTAAGAGGTGAAGATTAAAAAAAATAGGGAAATGCGTAGGTTATTCATGGATAGTTTTTTTTGTTAAATCATTAATTACTTCAGCAGCCATAAAGCATCCGAAAATGGCGGGCATGTAAGAGATTGTCCCCACTACCGACAATTTATTAATATCCGGATTCGGATCAAGTTCAACAGCGCTTTCAGGCACAATTTCCGGAGAAAAAACTGCCTTGAAACCGCTTTTTATTCCCAAACGGTGTAACCGCTTGCGCAGGGCATGCGCTAAGCGACATTGATAGGTCTTTTTAATATCCACCGTTTTTACAAGTCCTGGGTCTGTTTTTCCACCGGCGCCCATGGCAGAAATTACACGAAAATTCTTCTTTAAAGCAAAATAAATCAGATATACTTTTGGGGCTAACGAATCTATGGCATCAACTACATAATCATAATTTGCGCGTGATAGTAGTATTTCAGTACTTTCATCGCGCACAAACTCTTGAATTACATGTAATTTTATTTCCGGATTGATTTGACGTAGTCGCTCTGCCATTACTTCCGCTTTGGGACATTTTATTGTGTTTTCCATCGCTAAAAGTTGTCGGTTAAAATTAGAGTATTCCACAATATCGGAATCTACAATAGTCATTTCTCCGATACCGGCACGACATAGCTGTTCGACACAGTAGGCTCCAACTCCACCTAATCCTACGACTAATATATGCGCTTGATGCAGCTTTTTCATCGCCTCTTCACCAAGCAACAATTTCGAACGAACCCATTTTTCTTTATCCATTTTTCTAAAAATCAATATAATGTCGCAGCTTATCAGCTAATTCCTGATAAGCATTCGTTACTTTTTGAACCTCTTCCATGGAAATAAAATTTCCTTTTCTTTCCCGATGATTGATAATCAATTTCGCTAAATAAGCATCAATGTAAGGATGTGTAGTTAGCTCTTTATATGTGGCAGAGTTAATGTTTATTTTACGAATTAACGAGACGTCTAATGTAAAATACTTCTTCAAAAACTCCACATCAATATTTTGAAGAATATAGATCTCTTTTACTTGTTCAAAAGCATAAAAGCCTCCCAAGTTTTCACGATACTCCACTAACTTTTGAGCGCGCTTACTTCCAAATTGTGGTACAACTACAATTTCAGAAGAGTCACATCTATTTAACTCTAATTTCACAATAGCATATAGAGGTTTCTTTTCTTGTTTTTTAAAAGAGATACTATTTTTATTTCGTGAAGAATCGTATGGATGATACTCTCTTCTGTTTTGCTGGTATCTATTGGCATAATTTTCTTTTCGCGCATTTTCAATAGAGTCTTCCAAAAACTGTTGATGCATTTCAAATTGGTTTATCAAATCTTTAAATTCGGTAAAGTCAGTTGGCTTTGAAGAGCGTGCTTCATAAAAAATAGAAAACAATAGATGTAAGACAATGAAAAGAAGTAAAACTGTTGCGGCAACTCGTTCTCCGCGTGTAAAATTGAGCATAATAGATAGTGTTAGATTGTGCGCAAAATTAAAACAATTTTCCTAACTTTCATTTCATATATTTATTTTTTACCACAATTTTTAACGTTTTAGAGCTAATAATAATGATTCATTATTCGAATATGGTACGAAGAAAGTTTACTCTGCAACCTGTTATACTTGTGGTTTTGCATAAACTTTTTATGGGAAAATATGATATTTTCTTTATCTCAGTTGTTTCGTTGTTTTAGTAAAGTTATTGATGAAGTTGTTTTGCTTTTAGATTTCCACTTTTTTGTTTGTTAATTATAAACAATTGTAGTACACATATTTAATAATGATTTTTTTTAATAAAAGCATATAATGGAACACTACCGTTTTTTTGGTGGTTAATAATAAAAAAAGCAAATTTCGCCCCACATATTTGTTTTTTGTCCCAATTCTTAAGATTTTCTATCATTTTTAACAATTGAATAAATCATTTTTAGTCAAAAGACCTGAAAGAGTATTTTTTTTGCCATCGAAAAATTCATAAATTATATGAAGATAATTGGAACCGGAAGCGCATTGCCTTCCCTAGCTGTAACCAACGACATGTTGTCTGAAATTTTAGATACTAACCACGAATGGATTTCTACGCGCACAGGAATTTCGCAACGAAGAATCATTTCTCAAGAATCATTAGTAGAATTGGGTGTTTCCGCATGCAAAAAAGCATTGGAAAATGCAAATTTGGAACCTAAAGATATTGATTTCTTAATTTGCTCGAATACTGTAAATAACTATGTTACACCTGCGTTAAGTTGTATCATTCAAGGAGAAATAGGTGCAAATTGTCCTTGCATTGATCTTAACAGCGCCTGTTCAGGATTTATTTACGCATTAGATATGGCAGCCGCTTATTTAGATGCAGGAAAAGCCAAAAATATTCTCATCGTTTGCGCAGAAGAGCCTTCAAAAATTGTGGATTGGAGCGCACGCGACACCAGCATTCTGTTTGGCGATGGGGCAGCCGCAACGGTAGTTACACAAGGGAAAAAATTAAAATCAATCTATTTGTCCACCACTTGTGCCGTGGAACCGCTTTATTACCAAAGAGGACTGGAATTTAACCCATACAATAAAAAGGAAGAATTTAAACCTTTGGTAATGAATGGGAAAGATATTTATAAAATGGCAGTTAACGCTTCGGTTCAAGATATTACGAAAGTAATGAAAAAAGCAAATATTACCCAAAAAGAAATTTCATTTTATTTGCTCCATCAAGCTAACGTAAGAATTATGGAAACGATACGTGAATATTTGGGCGAAAAAGAAGGAAAATTTCCTAAAAATATTCACAAATATGGAAATACTTCTTCGGCAACGATTCCAATATTATTAGATGAAATGAATAAGGATGGGCAATTAAAAGAAGGAGATATATTGGTAATGAGTGCATTTGGTGCGGGATTCTCCACAGGGGCTTGTGTGTTGGAGTGGTAAAAAAAGAAAGAAAAAAGAAGAAGCCTCTTCAAATTTTGAGAAGGGCTTTATATAAAAATCAAAAATACAATATAAAAGCATGAAAAGAGTAGTAATTACAGGATTAGGTACTATCTCCCCACTGGGAAACGATGTAGAAACATTTTGGAACAACTTGGTTAATGGAGTTTCTGGAATTGACTATATCAAAAGTATAGATCTTTCTAAACTTCCCATTAAGGTTGCGGCGGAAGTTAAAAATTATGATCCTAAAGAACTGGGATTAGATCCGTCTACCATACGCAGAACGGATAAATATACACAATATGCACTAATTGCAGCTAAACAAGCTATGGAAGACAGTAAGCTTACGGTAGATCCGGAGCGCTTGGGGGTTTATATTGGTTCGGGTGTAGGGGGCATGGATACATTTGTGGCTCAAACACAAAAGTTGCTGGAAGAGGGCGGACAATGGGTTTCACCTCTGTTTATTCCTATGATGATTTCCAATATCGCTGCCGGAAATGTGGCAATAGCATATAATGCACAAGGTCCTACGTTGCCTGTTGTAACAGCTTGCGCCACAGCAACACACGCTTTTGGTGAGGCTTTTCGCGCCATTAAACATGGCTATGCAGATGCCATTATTGCTGGTGGTACAGAAGCTGCGATGCATGAATTAGCAATTAGTGGATTTGCAAATATGAAAGCGCTTACAAAAGTAGAAGACCCGAAGTTGGCGTCGTTGCCTTTTGATAGTCGCCGGCAAGGATTTGTATTGGGAGAGGGTGCCGGTATCCTTATTTTGGAAGAATTAGAGCATGCCCGAGCACGTGGCGCTCACATTTATGCCGAGATAGTAGGGTATGGAAATACTTGTGACGCACATCACCTTACCGCACCCATGCCCGATGGAAAGTGTGCGGCAAACGCCATGAGGTTAGCTGCTGAAGAAGCTAAATTGACTTCCGAAGATTTTATTCACATTAATGCGCATGGAACAGGAACTCCTTTAAACGACAAAACGGAAACAGCCGCCATTAAATTGGCACTTGGCGAAGAGGCTGCATACAAAGCTTTGATTACGAGCAATAAATCAATGACAGGACATGGCTTGGGCGCTGCCGGTGGTTTTGAAGCCATTGCTTCTGTTTTAGCGCTGAAAAACGGTATTGTCCCTCCAACGATTGGTTTGGACTGTCCTGACCCTGAGTGCGATTTGGATTATGTTCCTCACATTGCAAGAAAAGCTAATATTACTATTGCATTCTCAAACTCGCTCGGCTTTGGCGGGCATAATGGATGTATAGCTTTCAGAAAATATTAACCAAAAAAGATTTAAATTTTTAAATTTTAATTTTTTATGACCCGAGAAGAAATCAAAACCTATCTTCCTCATCGCGAGCCGATGTTATTAGTTGATGAAATTAACGTTGTTCAAGATGAGAACGGCAATGATATTGCTAAAGCCACTTATTTCGTTACCGGACATGAACATTTTTTAGAGGGACATTTTCCTAATAATCCTGTGGTTCCGGGTGTGATTTTATGTGAAATTATGGGACAGTCTTCTTCCATACTCATGAAAGAAGAATTGATAGGGCGCACGCCATTTTTTACCGGAATGACCGATGTGCGTTTCAAACACCCTGCTGTTCCGAACGATACTTTAGAAATTACGGCACGCATTTACAATCGGCGCGCTTTAATCTTTTTTGTAGAAGCAACCATTCATATAAAAGGTGAGCTATGCGCATCGGGAAAATTTACTTTTGCGTTGGTGGATAATGAGCGGTTGTAAGTAGTTTTATACAAAAATAAAAAACGAGAGAAATCTATTCTCTGGCAGGGCACTGCCCCTAAGCTTGTGTAGATTTTGTATCGACAATTTAATGCCTCAAAAGTACACTTATCTATGTGTCCGGAATTGGTTATGAAGACCGAAATGTATCTTTAAATTGTCCTTAACCATCGCATCGCATCTTCTATGCTTTTAACATTTTTTATGATGAGCTGCGGCTTGTTATTCACTGCTTTCATTTCTACTTGTGGATGGTGTTTTTGCAAAAAAACCAATATTTGTGAAAATAACTCCGATTGGAAAAACGGTGAACTCATATTGCCGGTGAAGTAGCCCGTAAAATGACCTTTTTTGAGTACAATTTTTTCAAAATGAAAACGTATGGCTTCACGGCGTAGTGGGATGATTTTTAAAAGCTCGCTTGTCTCTTCCGGCAATGGACCAAATACATCTAGCAGCTTATTTTCAAATTTTACTAAATCTTCATCGGTTTTAATGCTATCCAATTCTTTATATAAACTCATGCGTTCGCTCACGTTAGTAACGTAATCTGATGGAATTTGCAAGCCGAGGTCAGTTTCAATTACACAATTGCGTTGAATAAGCGCTTCATTATCTGCCATTTGCTCCCCAAGCTCGGTTTCTTTCAACTCAATCATTGCCTCGTTGAGGATTTTTTGATACATTTCAAACCCTATTTCGTTGATAAAACCGCTTTGTTCTGCACCCAAAATATCACCGGCGCCACGAATATCCAAATCACGCATGGCAATTTGAAATCCGCTGCCGATGTCGGAGAAATCTTCAATCGCTTTGAGGCGTTTACGCGCATTATCATTTAAAATCTCTTTCGAAGGTACCAGCATATAACAAAATGCTTTCTGATTGTTTCGCCCTACGCGTCCACGCAGTTGATGCAACACATTCAATGCAAAATTTTGAGCATCGTTGATAATCATCGTATTTGCGTTGGGAATATCCAATCCGGATTCAATGATGGTGGTAGCGACTAATACATCGTATTTATCGTTAATAAAATTCAACATAACGCGTTCTAATTCTTCACCATCCATTTGCCCATGCCCGATGCCGATTCTTGCATCCGGAACCAAGCGTTGTATCATGCCGGCAATGTCTTTAATATTTTGCACTTTATTGTGCACAAAAAATACTTGACCACCACGGTTCATTTCGTGAATAATTGCATCGCGCACCAAATCTTCGTTAAAAGTTTGAATCTCGGTTTGAATGGGATAACGGTTGGGTGGGGGAGTGGCTATCACGGAAATATCACGCACGCCCATAAGCGAAAACTGCAAAGTACGCGGAATTGGTGTGGCGCTCATGGCAAGTGTATCCACTGTGCTTCGAACTTCACGCAACTTTTCTTTTGCTGCTACGCCAAACTTTTGTTCCTCATCAATAATCATCAATCCTAAATTCCGAAACACGATATCTTTACTTAAAATCCGGTGTGTGCCGATAAGAATGTCAATCTCTCCTTTTTCTAGTTTTTCTTTGATTTCTTTAATCTCTTTGGCATTTTTAAATCGATTTAGATACTCTACCTTGCATGGCATGTTCTTCAGTCGTTCTGAAAAAGTGTTAAAATGTTGCAGTGCCAACACGGTAGTGGGCACCAACACTGCCACTTGTTTGTTATCGCACACCGCTTTAAATGCTGCCCGGATAGCGATTTCCGTTTTTCCGAATCCTACATCTCCGCAAATCAAACGATCCATCGGCTTTTTCGACTCCATATCTTTTTTTACCTCGTTGGTAGTTTTCAATTGGTCAGGCGTATCTTCGTAGATGAATGAGGCTTCTAATTCGGTTTGCAAATAATTATCGGGAGAAAAGTTGAATCCTTTGTTGGTTTTTCGAGAAGCATAAAGCTTTACGAGATTGATAACCAATTCTTTTACACGTGTTTTAGTGCGTTCTTTTGTTCTTTCCCATACCCCTGATCCTAATCGGTGAATTGTAGGCGGAGCGCCGTCTTTACCTACATATTTGGTGATTTTGTGTAATGAATGGATGCTGATAAATAGCGTATCTTGGTCTTTATACACTAATTTTATCACCTCTTGTTCACGCCCATTCATTTCCATTTTGGCTAATCCTTGATATACGCCAATACCGTGATCTACATGTACCACATAATCGCCCACTTGCAAATCATACAATTCTTTCAATGTAAACGCTTCACTACGCTTATATTTATCTCGAATAATAAAACGGTGATATTTTTCAAAAAACTGATGGTCGGTATAGATACAAGTCTTATTCAATTCGTCTCTGTAACCTTCATGCAGCACATAGTTTCTTGATTCAAAGAGTTGTTCGGCAGTATAGTTCGTATTTTCTAGATAGTTGTATTTTTCCAACAGATCTTGCATAATTGTTCGCATACGTTCATGTTGGTTGGGATTTTCGGAAAGAAAAACCGTTCGAAATCCGCGTTCCAAATTGTTAACCCATTCTTCTAATAATAGTTCAAAATTCTTGTTAAAATGATGCTGAGGTTTTATATTAAAATCCCTAAAAACCTCATGTTGCAAAAAATTGGAATCTATTTCTATTACTTTAAAATCGCAAATAAAGTCGGTTAAACATAATGGCGCTTCTAAGTCCATTTTTTCGCAAGTTGTATTTACTCTACCTTGTATTTCGGGAATATTTTTAAGCCACAATGTTGCATTTTCCGGAAGAAAATCGAAAAAAGAAACGGTAGCTTCGACTTCCGATCCGGAAAGTGCAGGCATAATATGCAAGGTATTCAACTCATGAAGCGAACGTTGTGTGCCCGGATCAAAACTCCGGATTGTTTCTACAGTTTCATCGTTTAATTCTATACGATAGGGATTTTCTTCCGAGAAAGAGAAGACGTCAAAAATGCTACCACGCCACGCAAATTGCCCGGGTTCGAATACAAAATCTTCCTGCCGATATTGGTATTGATACAAAAATTCTAGAAATATATCAATAGGTAACAGTTCATTTTTAGCAATGGAAAATGAATTTTCTTGCACATATTGTTTCGATACAATTTTCTCACACAATGCATCAGGATAGGTAACAATGAGCATCTCTTTTGGATTGTGAATTAACTTATCAATAACCTCCGCACGCATTTTTATATAGGTAGCATCAGTATCTTGCCAATTGTTAACTTTATTATATGAGGCAGGAAAATAGTACACCCGTTTTTCGTTGAGTGGTTTTTTTTTGTCTTGCAACAAAATTTCCAAATCATTGAAAAAAAACAATGCCTCCTCTTTTCCCGGTAACACAAACAACTGAACATGTTCAGTTGTTTGTGTCTCTTTAGCTGCAAACACTGCTAATGAAGAACCGGCTAAATTGCTAATTCCTATGGTTTTTAAAGAATTACAGAAACTTTGCACGATCTTAATACCCAAATATCTCCTCCTGCGTCAACCTCCAAATTTTTCCAATATTTTCCAAATTCTTTAAGTCCAAATCTTTGGAATCTCCCAGAATGCAATAAATATAGGGCCGGTTTTTAATGTGTTTTCCTTGGAAAGCCACTACGTCGTTCAAAGTCATATTTTGTACATTATCAAAAATATCTTTGCGACGATCGGTAGTATAGCCAAATTCGGTGTCGTTTAAATAATTCCAAAGGATATTTTCGCGAAGTATTCGCCTGGTACGAAGCGTGGTAATCATATTTTCTTTGGCAATATCAAATGCTTTTTCAGATTGCGGCATGTCATTTAATATTTCCATAAAAGCGCCTATAGCGTCCATCATTTTATCATTTTGCGTAGCGATAAAAGCATGTATATAGTATGCATATTGTGGTTTATGTGGGCGCAAATAGCCTGCCCAAGCCGAATATGCCAGCCCCCTTGTTTCTCGCATTTCTTGGAATACGATACTACTCATGCCGCTTCCGAAATATTCGTTAAATAGCTCACGAGCCGGTTCAATATTTTTATTAAAATTTCCGCCTTTGTGTACCATAGCCATATATATTTGTTTGGCATCATACTCCGCTAGGAGTACTGAGTTTTCAGTAACTTCTTGCTGTACGAAGTTGATGGCTTTCGGAACAGGAAGTAGCTGATCGGCTATAAGATGTTTTTTATTAATAATTTCTGTGATTCTATTTTTAGAAAATGGTCCGTAATATAAAATTGTACGTTCATAATTTTTCAAATTTTTGGTACGGTTTACTAATTCTTCCGGATTCATCGTTTCCAGTTCGTTTTTAGAAAGAATATTGGTAGCAGGTGATAATGCGCCATAAATTGCATAAGTTCTTAATCTTGAGAAATTTGTTTCTTGATCTAATTTATCATCTGCACGTTCTTTTAAGATGTCATTAACCAAATCGGAATAAATCTCCATATCGGCTTGCGCATCTGCCAACCGTTCTTCGAGCAGTTCCATTGCTTTTTCAAAATTATCGCTTAATCCGCTTATATACACATATACTCTATCGTTTGAGGCAAAAACTCCAAATGAGCAAGCCATTTTGTAAAATTCGCTTTTAATTTCTTCGGCAGTGCGTTTTGATGTTCCCAAATAATCCAAATAAGTAAAAGCTGTACCCAATGCCTTATCGTTGTTATTCCCCATTTCAAAGACGTAATACAATGAAAATAACGGATTTGTATTGTTCTGCGTATATAACAAAGGAATGTTGTTTTTCACACTCAATTTTGACATGTCTTTTTCATAATCAATAAATACAGGTTCGATAGGTATTACTGTACGCGTTCTTATTTTAGTCATAAATGCACTTTCTGCATCACGATTAGGAGAGATAGGCGTAATATCCGGTTTTTCTATTTTTTGAATATCCGGTTTTCCTTCTCTTTTATAAACTACTACGTAATTATCATTGAAATGTTGGTTGCAAAAATCAATGACATCTTGCTTGGTCAGTTTTGATTGAACATCAATTTTTCCAACCTCATCTTTCCATGCTACATTATTAATAAATGAATTGAGGAGTTTATAAGCAGTATACCCCGGAAATTGTTGTTGATAATATTGGTCTAGTTTATTGTTGTTGACAACAGCTTGTAGAAGGTCTTCGTCAAACTCCCCATTTTTCAGCATCTCTAATTGTTCCAATAATAAATCCTTTACTTCGTCTAATGTTTGTCCTTCTTTAGGTACACCGTTTATCTGAAAAACGCTGTAATCAGCAAATCCCATGAATTCACAACTCGCATCAAGCACTTTTTGTTTTTGCAATAAATTCAAATCAATTAATCCTGCCTTTCCATTATTTAACATTAAATTAATCAATTGAAGCATTGGGGTTTCTTTTGAATTTGCTGCGGGAAAACGAAAACCTAAAGTAACATTTTCTGCTTCCAATCCAATCACTTCTCTTACAATGGGTTCTGTAATTGGCTGTTTTTTCTCGGTTATGAATTCCGGTAACTCTTTACTGGGTATTTTGCCAAAATATTGATCAATAATTTTAATCACTTCATCCGGATTGAAGTCGCCTACCATAATGATTGCCATATTATTAGGTACATAATAAGTGTTGAAGAAATTCCTAATATTCGTAATTGAAGGATTTTTTAAATGCTCTCCTTTGCCAATGGTTGTTTGTGTTCCGTAAGGATGATGCGGAAACAAGGCATTCATTAATACATCGAATGTTCTCCAAGAGTCTCTGGTCAAACTCATATTGTATTCTTCGTAAACAGTTTCCAATTCCGTATGAAATAAACGAAACACCGGATTTGTAAAGCGGTTGGCTTGTATTTTTGCCCAAGATTCTATTTCATTTGAAGGAATATTTTCCGAATAAGCGGTAACATCAAACCAGGCAAACGCATTAGTACCCCGTGCGCCGATTGTAGCCATAAGTTTGTCGTATTCATTAGGAATAGCAAATTTAGATGCTTCTTGTGAGATTTGATCAATTTCTGCATAAATCGCTTTGCGTTCAGCTTCATTAGTTGTATTGCGATAAATTTCAAATAGTTCTTCTATTTTATCAAGAAAAGGTTCTTCTGCCTGGAAGTCTATTGTACCGAAGTCTTGGGTTCCTTTGAACATTAAATGTTCAAGATAATGAGCTAATCCGGTAGTTTCCGCCGGATCGTTTTTACTTCCCGCACGCACACCAACGTAGGTTTGAATGCGTGGTTGGTCCTTGTTTACAGATAAATACACTTTCAAACCATTATCAAGTGTATAAATTCGGGTTTGGGTAGGGTCATTCGGTACAGTTTCATATTTGAACTTTGACCCACTGCTACATCCTGCCAAAACGATGGCAAAAATGCCTAACTTAATTAAGAGGAAGAAATTTTTCATAATTTTGATTTTTTTGGATTTATAACGATTTTTTTTTGAAAAAATTTAAAAACTCCGATGAATATACCTTTTAAAGTCAGTCACTATGACTTCATAGGTTGCATCAATTAATGGTGAAGATATGATGAAGTCTGCTGTAGCTCTGTTACATGCGGATACAACATTATACAATGTGGCAATACGAAGCAGTGCTTTTACATCTACATCATGAGGTTGCGGTTCCATTGGATCCCATAAAAAGATGAGAACATCAATTTCTCCATCAGAGATTAAGGCTCCCAGTTGTTGATCACCTCCCAAGGGACCTGACTTTAATTTTGTAATATCCAGAATATAAGTAGTCTCATTCTCTTCTATTTTTTTTACTAATGCCTTTTCAACAAGTCCTCCTGTGGTTCCTGTGCAAATCAATTTATGCTTAATGAGCAACTCCCAGTTCCATTCAACCCATTCAATCAAGTTTTTTTTACAGTTATCGTGCGCTACCAGAGCGATACGTTTTACATTTCCCATTTTTTAAATGATTTTAATTTTCAAATATATTTTTTATGTAGCTTTTTTCAACGCTCATATTTAAAAGCACAATCTTCCAAATGATCATTTACATAGCCAACTGCCTGTAAATGAGCATAACAAATAGTTGTTCCGAAAAACTTGAACCCTCGCTTCTTCATGTCTTTGCTAATGGCATCAGATAAAGGCGTAAATGCCGGAATTTCATTCAGTGATTTCCAATGATTGATAACTGGTTTACCATCAGGTAGAAACGTTTTCATATAATTACAAAAACTACCGAATTCTTTTTGCACTTCTAAAAAATGCTTGGCGTTAGAAATCGTTGCTTCTATCTTTTTTCTGTTGCGAATAATTCCGCTGTTCTGCATCAATCGCTCCACATCTTGTTCTGTCATTTGGGCAACCTTTTTCGCATCATATCCAACAAATGCCTCGCGGTAGCTTTCGCGTCTTTTAAGGATTGTTATCCAGCTCAATCCTGCTTGTGCGCCTTCCAGTACAAGAAATTCAAACATTTTATGATCATCTGTAACTTCTTTTCCCCACTCTTCATCATGATATTTGATGTAAATAGGATCTGATGTGCTCCAGTCGCAGCGGCGAATAGTTTCTTGGTCCATTGTTAATTATTTAGATAGTCGTTTTGTTATTACTATTGCCGGATACTCACCAAACGTACTCATGAACTTACTGTATTGATCCTCTATTCGAGCTAGATTGTCTAAAATCTTTTTACCAAACAACCACTTATGAATGTATAAATCAAGAAAATATTTATTCGTACTCCTCCAGCAATAAAATTCGATATCCTTACTGAATGCAAAGCTTTTCCGAAACCATCTCGGGCTGTGTGGATAAAAATATAGTCTAGGTTTTGATTTTACTAATCTTACGTAAACTTTCCCCGCATAATGTCTTAATATCCTGTAAACTTGTACTAAGTTAAGAGACAAATTCATAAACCAGCTATGATAAAACAAGCAGTATATGATAACGATTTTTGATTCCGGCTTTGCCACCCGGTACATCTCTTCCACTGCTGTTTTTTGGTCATTTTTTGGAATATGGTATAGAGTATGTTGAGAGAGCACCGTATCTACCGAATTGTCTTGTATGGGAATATTTGTAATATCTCCACAAATGTATATTCCTTTTTTACCTGCTTTATCTATATTTATTTTCGCTTGAATCAATGCATTTATTGAAATATCTACACAAATTCTATAATCATATCCATCTGATAATGAGATGTATTCAGGTAATCCAATTGGACCGGAAGCTATATCTAATATATACTCTCCATGATTTGGATAAAATTGTGAAGCTTTTGTAAATGAATTTTTAATGTACTTTGATGAAACTTCTCTGAAATCAACCCACTTAGGACTGTCTTCATATATTTTTAAAGAGTCTTTGACTTTATAATCTACTTCGTTATAATAGTCAAAAACCCGCTGTTTGTCAAATGATAATCTCATTCTATTATCTTCCTGATTCCCAATATATAAAGCATAATGTTCATGTAGTACAATTATATCATCAAAAATGGGAAAAAAATATTGTATTGAGCTATCAATCAATCCGTATGAAAGTTTTCCAAAGTTTGAATATTCTTCAGGTATATTATAGTTCGAAAAATCTTCTCTTTTTATCAAGTTGAGTCCATTTTTAGTAACCGGACATCTTAGCTTTTTTATGAAATCCATCTCATTTCGATTAATAGTGCAAAAATAATATTTTTTCAACCAAATATACAATTTTTATATCTTTGCCCCTTCAAAAAAAATAATATGGCTCAACTAAGCGAACAAGAAGTTATCAGGAGGCAGAAGCTGCAGGATTTTATTGATCTTGGTATTGATTGCTATCCGGCGGCGTTGTATGAAGTGAACGTTACATCTGAAGAGATATTGGAAAATTTTCCCAAAGATAATAACTTATATCAAGATATAAGTTTTGCAGGAAGGATTATGAGTCAGCGCATTATGGGTGCAGTGGCATTTTTCGTTTTGCAAGATGCTGTGGGAAAAATTCAAATCTACGCTAAACGAGACGAACTTTGCCCGGGAGAAGACAAAACGCTTTACAACAGTGTATTTAAAAGATTAGATATTGGGGATATTATTGGCGTAAAGGGTTTTGTGTTTACTACCCAAACCGGCGCCACTTGTATTCATGTGAAAGAATTCACGATTCTTTGTAAATCGTTGAAACCTTTACCTATTGTGAAAGAAAAAGAAGGTGAAGTATATGATGCTTTCCAAGATCCGGAATTGCGCTATCGTCAGCGTTACGTGGATTTGATTGTAAATCCGCAGGTAAAGGATACCTTTATTAAACGCACAAAGTTGGTAAATACCATGCGTAATTTCTTAAATGAAAAAGGGTATTTGGAAGTGGAAACTCCCATTTTGCAGCCATTGTACGGTGGTGCGGCTGCGCGTCCGTTTAAAACGCATCACAATAAACTGGATATGACACTTTATTTACGCATCGCTAATGAGTTGTACCTAAAACGTTTAATTGTTGGCGGATTTGACGGTGTATACGAATTCTCAAAAGATTTTCGCAACGAAGGAATGTCACGTTTTCATAATCCGGAGTTTACGCAAATGGAATTGTACGTAGCCTATAAAGATTATGAATGGATGATGAATTTGGTGGAAGAGATGGTGGAAAGGGTAGCATTAGAGTTGTATGGTACCACACAAGTGCAAGTAGGGGAGAACATTATTGATTTTAAACGTCCATGGAAACGTTATACAATGTATGGTGCAATTGAACATTTTACCGGAGTAGATATTTCTAACATGGATGAAAATGAAATGGCAGCTTTTGCCAAGAAATGCGGTGTGCAAGTAGATAAAACGATGGGACGAGGCAAGCTTATTGATGAAATTTTCGGGGAAACCTGCGAAGCACATCTGATTCAGCCTACTTTTATTTACGATTATCCTATTGAAACTTCGCCGTTAACCAAAAAGCATCGCTCAATTTCCAATTTAACCGAACGTTTTGAAGCGGTTTGTAACGGAAAAGAGATTTGTAACGCCTATTCCGAACTAAACGATCCGATTGACCAACGTAAACGTTTTGAAGAACAATTAGAATTGGGCAAACGCGGCGATGAAGAATCTATGGTTTTAGATGAAGACTTCTTACGCTCATTAGAATACGGAATGCCTCCCACAGCAGGTTTAGGTATTGGAATTGATCGATTATCCATGATAATGACTAATTCTAACTCTATTCAAGATGTGTTATTTTTCCCGCAAATGCGTCCGGAATAATAGCCTATTGTAAGGGCGCAAAATTTTGCGCCCCTATCTTAATAATTATATTATCAAAAAATGAAAAAAATCTTATTTATCATGACTATTGCAGCAGCAATGATTGTGGGATGTTGTAAAAAAGGCTCACAAACTTCAAATCCATTCTTTCAAACATGGACTACGCCTTACGGCATCCCTCCGTTTGATAAGATTAAGTATAAACACTATCTTCCTGCTTTTGAGGAAGGTATAAAGCAACAAAGAGCCGAAATTGAAGTAATTTGTAACAATCCGGAGGAACCTACTTTTCAAAATACTTGCGAAGCGTTAGAATATAGCGGCGAACTTCTTTACAAAGTTACAATGGTTTTCTTTCCGTTGAAATATGCTTGTAACAGTCCTGAAATGGAAGAGATTGCAGAAAAAATAGCCCCTATGCTTTCTGCTCACTCCGATGACATAAGCTTAAATAAAAAGCTTTTTGAGCGTATTAAAGCAGTTTATGAAAAAAGAGATGAATTGAATTTGGAGCCGGTAGAAAGAAGATTGTTGGAAGAGCAATACAAAGGTTTTGTTCGTGGTGGTGCCAATATCCCTGAAGATCAACAGCCCAGGTTTAGAGAAATTAACGAAAAATTATCGTTGCTTTCTTTAAAATTTGCAAGCAATGTTTTAAAAGCTTCCAATGATTTCAAATTGGTAGTGGAAGACGAAACGCGTTTGGAAGGAATGCCGGCAAACGCGCTCGCCGCAGCCCTTGAATTGGGTAATAAAGACGAAGTCACTAAAGGAAAACATGTGTTTACCATTCAACTACCAAGCTATGAGCCGTTATTGCAGTTTTGTAGAGATAGAGATTTACGTAGAGAAATGTGGACAGCTTATGCAACCCGTTGCTTGTCAGGTCCGTTAAGCAACGTGGAAATTATCGACGAAATAGTGAATTTGCGTTTAGAGCGTGCCAAAATGTTCGGTTACGACACACATGCGGCTTTTGTATTGGAAAATACGATGGCTAAAACTCCATTGGCAGTAGAGAATTTGCTATCTCAAATGTGGAGTCCCGCAATTAGAAAAGCAAAAGAAGAAGCTGCAGAATATCAAAAAGTGATTGATGCGGAAGGCGGTGATTTTAAGTTGCAGCCGTACGATTGGAGGTTTTATACAGAAAGACTTCGTAAAGAAAAATACGATATTAATGAAGAAGAGCTTAGCGCTTACTTTTCTTTAGAGAATGTGAAAAACGGCGCTTTTGAAGTAAGTGAAAGATTGTTTGGGCTTACTTTCCATCTTAATCCGGATCTTCCAAAATATTATAAAGATGATAATGAAGTATTTGAAGTAAAACGCAATGGCGAAGTAATTGCGATTTTATACATGGATTACTTCCCGAGAGAAAGCAAAGGCAGTGGCGCTTGGATGACGAATTTCCGTGAACAATGGTACACGAAAGATGGTGAGAATGTAATTCCGATTGTAAAATTGGTGATGAACAATGCGAAACCTGCAGGCGATCTTCCTGCGCTTTTGTCGTTTGACCAAGTAGAAACATTTTTCCATGAATTTGGACATGGCTTGCATGGTATGCTTTCTAATGTTAAATATCGTTCATTATCAGGTACAAATGTTTCTCGCGATTTTGTAGAATTACCTTCGCAAATTATGGAAAACTGGGCTTCTTACCCACAAGTTCTTAGAATGTATGCCAAGCATTACAAAACTGGTGCAACTATTCCGGATGAATTGATTGCAAAATTGGAAGCATCCGCTACTTACGGGCAAGGTTTTATCAATACAGAATTATTGGCTTCCTCTTTCTTAGATATGGATTACTATACCATTACAAAGCCAACTAAAATAATGCTTCCCGAATTTGAAGTCAATTCAATGAAACAAATTGGCTTAATTCCTGAAATCATTCCAAGACACAGAAGCACTTACTTTAAACATATTTTTTCATTAGGTTATGATGCCGGCTACTATTCCTACACTTGGGCAGCCGTTTTAGACGCCGATGCTTTTGAAGCCTTCAGAGAGAAAGGTGATATTTTTGATAAAGAAACCGCCGACTTGTTCCGTACTTTCATATTGGAAAAAGGAAACACTCAAGATCCGATGAAACTGTATGAATCTTTTAGAGGTAAGAAACCGGTGATTGAACCGTTGTTACGAAATAGAGGGTTGTTATAATACAATAACTTATTAGTATTGAGAAAAATAGGCTGTCTTTGCTTTTAAGACAGCCTATTTTTTCTTTTTGTAATTATGCTCTTGGGCAAGTCCTAAACTATATTTTACAATCGTTCATAATTATCTATTTTCTTTTTATAGTAAAAACTGCTTCTTACATCGTGCATATTCCAACAAGAGCAGGAGATTAAAAAAAATACAAATGAAAAAAACACTTATTTTAACAATTTTAACAGTTATGGCAACTGCATTTATCATATTCACAAAATGAAAGTTAGGTTATTGCGATGTTAATTATCAACAAAAAACAGCCTTCATTTTTTCATCATCTCATCACTTAATTGCTTTTCTTGTTCTTGAAAATGATTCCCAAAAAACTCTTTAATGACAATACGAACAAGCGAATAGACGGGAATAGCCACAATCATTCCGGTGATGCCACCCACATAACCTGCTACAAGAATTACGATGTAAATTTCGACAGGGTGGGCATGAACACTTTTCCCAAAAATAACAGGCTGCAAAACAAAATTATCTATTCCTTTGGCAACTACAAAAATAATTACCATTTTCCAAAAGAGCATGGTTAATTCAGCGGTTGAGGGATCGGTGGGAAGTATGGAAGTAAAAGAGATTACCAAGCCAATGCCCATAGCGATAAATGGACCTATGTAAGGAATAATATCAAATAATCCTGCTAAAACGCCTATTAATAAAGCATTGGGAATGCCGGCGAAATAACATGCTATTCCAATAATGGCGCCCAAAATAACCATGTCTAGTAATAATCCTGAAAAATAACGTACCACTTGTACACGCGTTTGCATTAAAATCCGATCATAATTGTCCCTAAATGAAATAGGGATAGCGCGACGTATCATTTTAAAGAAAATCTCTTTGTCTTTTAGTGCAAAAAAAGTAAGAAAAATAACGGAAAATACCAAAATAAATGCAGCGCCTGCAAAAGAAAAAATATTTTCTACAACACTCGGTATGCTAATAGAACCTATAAATGATTTCATTTGTACTAAAAGAATGTCACTAAGATGCTCATTTTTAGCTAATAAACCATGTTTGTGTAAAAAAAAGTCGGCTTCATATAGCCAGCTTTCTATAGTTGTTGTATAAAGCGTAGGATCTATTGAAGAAACTATTGATAACTCTTTTACAATAAACGGAATCAAAAAATAGAAGCCTAAAAAGAGAAGCCCCACCAGCACAAAAAGTGTAACTCCGGCGGCAGCGGATGAAGAAATTGTTTTCTTTTTAAATTTTATTTTTTGCAATAACTTCATCAGTGGTGATCCCACTGCAGCAAAAATGATTGCTAAAAATATAAAAATGAGAACATTAAAAAATTGGTATCCTAAAAAGACTAAGATACCTAAAAAAACGATAACGGCAAAAAAGTTTTTATTATTCATATTTTATGGGGTTGAAGAAGTTTCTTTTTCGTTTTTTTTCTCTTTCTTTTTTGGTGTCCAGCTTTCCACAAAATCTTTTCGATTATTAAATTCATGACGATAACTTATACCGATACCCCCTCCTTGTGGAGGTCTTACCGCATCTTGATTTATATCATTGAAATAGAAAAGTCGCAGTCGCCAGTTTCCCGCTTCATTTAACAAATATTGGACGTCAAAATCGCCTACAAAATTATTATTACCTTGCTGCCTGCTATCTTCAGCATATCCTAAATTTGTTCTGAGTATGAGCCTGTTATTATATAAATTCACTGCAGCATTTACCGAATACTCTGTGTAAGTATCTTGATCATTAATAAAGTTAATTCCGATACTAACGTTGTTTAGTTGATTAGAAATAAACGATGTAAGAATTCCTGACACCATATCAATTCCGGTTGCTCCTAGGGATTGCTGTGCGGCATTCATATTTGACTCGGCGCTCATAAAAGTATTTAAAAAAACAAATGAGAAAAATTGGCGGATTCCGTTTTGCTGATTCGCGGTGTCTAATGCCATAAAAACTTGCATCTGTTCAGAATCGGTTAATCTTGGAAAAGCAAAAGTGAACGTTGGGTTCGGATTCATTAAATTACCTGTTAATCCTAAAAATGCTTGAACATCGGTGCGCCCAATATCTCTGAGCGAGGGGTTTAATGAAGTTAACGTAGCTGCTTTTTGGTAGAGTGCACTTACATTTAATCGCGCTGCGGTAAGCGGTCCAGAAAATGAAATAGTTCCACCTTCAACAATGGAAAAGTTTCTAGGAAAGAAATTTCGTAATGACATGCTGAATGTTCCACTTACAACAGATAATATACCATCAAGATTCATGGTTCCGGAATTTGTATTATGGGTAAAATGCAATTTTCCTGATGTCTTGCATCTTAAAACTCCATCAATCGCATCTAAATCCAATCTTACATCGGCATCTCTCGTAATGTCAAAAATAAAATCAAAATTCAATGCGGTAGTTGATTGTCTAACATTTGAGACAAGAACTTCTCTATTTGCAATGTTTTGTATAAAATAAATACCATGTGCAGAAGACACCGAGCTTGCCGAGTTCAGTGGGAATGTTATGATAGAACCTGGTAACGTCCTGATATTACGGCTCGTAAAATTGAGCTGTCTTGTATCGCCTTGAATGGAGACATCTCCGGAGACGAAACCATCACCAAAAAACGGAACATCTATTTTTCTAGGACTATTTAATACCATAATTCGTTGGGTAGAAATATTCAGATCTATTTTAAAATCCTTAAATCTGTTATGGTGCACAAAACCTGATAGGGTAGCATCATTATTAAATCTATCTTTAAGCGTTACTTGGTTAAAAATGATTCCTTCTCGGTTAAATAAGATTTCTTGATTGGTTAAATAATAAATGGTATTCAGAGGAGCAATTCCCAGTTGTGCGTTCTTAATCCGTACGTTACCATCAAAATAAAGTGAATCAGGATTCATAACAAAGTCCAAATGCCCAGATGCCTCACCGGAAACAAAATTGCTGAATGAAGCCAAAAATGGAGACAAAAATCCAATTCTTAGAGTATCCATATCGGCACGCACGCGAAGTTCTTTTTCTTTGTGGATCCATTTTCCGTTTAACCCTATAATTTTGTTCGGTAAAGATAAATAATCGGCATAGGAAAACTCTGAAAGATTAACATTCAAGCTATCATTACTTGACAAAATTCCTCCGTAGAAATGAGGCTCACCGTCGCTTAAAATTTTTGTATCTAAAAACAAGTCTCCCAAAAGTTCCTCATTAAAAATAAAGTTTTTCACAAAAGTTTTCCCATCCACCATAAAGTGATCAATATTAGGAGTAATAGTCGCTATGAGCGACATTTCGCCTCCAAAACTCATACCTGTCTGTGAGATCAGACTATTTATTAATGAAATATCAAAATTTTCCAATAGAATATTACACTCCTTGTCAGAATCTTTTGATACTTCACCGGTTACACTTATTTTTCCAACATCGGAAGCTAAAACGCAATGGTCAAATATGTACCTATTGTTTCCAAAGCTAATGATATTGCCGTCTCCGATAAACTGCCACAGCGATTCGCGAAGAAATAACCTGGAATCGGTGATTTTGAGAGAAGTATTTTGAGATTCATTTCCCCAAAGTAAGCCATTGAATTTGTTTAACTCATTTATAGAAATGCTTTTAGGATTTCGCCATGCTGTTTCAAATTGAACTTCATTCCGACTACTGCTTGTACGAATTCTGATGTCTGAAAAAGTAAAATTATTACCTTTTTTCTGAAAAATGGTTATAGAATCAGATTGCAATTGTATTGCTAACAATTGCTGATCATCCATTTTGCCACTCGCTTTCAAATTATTTACCCTTCCTACACCGGCATAACTGACTTGAGAAAATGAAAAATTAACAGAATCTTCCATCCTTGTTCTCCCTAAGTGAATAGAAGCTGAAGAATTTGGTGAAATATCTAACTGAGGAAGAAGTAGATTGAATAAATTCCGTGTATAATAAAATTGAATATTGAGATCAACAAACTGCGTAGAATCGGTGGAATTAACCTCTTTGGCTGTTGCAAATGTATTATTACGATCAAGCATATCGGGAATATAATAATAGGCTGCATTTTTTCCGGTTGCAATGAGATCTTTTAAATCATAATTAGTTTTAAAATAGACATTAAACGCATTGGAATGAATTTGATATTGATGAAATGAATTAGGCTGATTGATTGCGGTAAGGCGAAACCAATCCAAGCGGGAAGTTTTCTCCCCGTTTGTCAGTTTAGCATGGTCAATACCTATATAGCCATTGAGATTTTCAAACCGCGTTCCGCTCATGGTAATGGTAATTGAATCCATATCAAGAGCTAAATTCGGAGTTTGTTGTATTTTATGGATTAATGTCTCAAAGAAATTTCCGGAAGGTGAATTTATTCGATGTGGGTAGTGAAAGAAAAGTTCATAAAGCTTTACGTCTGCATAGGTTAATGCAGCAGCTATTGCCGGTACTTCTCTTGTGAGATTTACGCTACCTTTTGCGTTAAATAAAGCCACGGAATCCACACTTTTAAGTGCAAGATTTAGTTGTTTTTGCGCATAATTTCCATTAAAATTAACATCTTTTAACGGATATTTAAAAACATCAACATGGGTAATCTTGCCTTGCGTTCTTATCGAAATGGAAGTCAATAGATCTCTTATATTTTTTGTATTATTGGCACTTCCCTCAATAGAGCTCCTCAAGTTAATTTTATTCAAGTATTTAGGTTGATTTAAAAATTTTCCTAAATCCAAATTATTGCAAGCAATAGTTCCTGAATATAAGAGTATATTATCTCTTGGTGTTATTCCCATTCTGATTTCCACTGCTCCCAAATTGGTTTGCACTAAAAGGTCAGTATTAAATTCTGTTAAAGAGCCTTTGTAACTTCCTCTTATTTTGGAATAGGTTAATTTTTTTATTACATCCGGAAGTTGCAATGTTTTACCTTTGGGCAGTTTAAACTGCTCAAGTTCAGAAAAATTAACGTTAGCATCTCTCACATGTAAATCAAAACTACTATTTTTGAAATCCAGAATATTCTTAATAGCAAAATCTCCTGTAATATTTGTTTGTAGTTTATATTTAAGGTAAATGTCTTTAGTTTGAAGATGATTGATAGGACCGCCAACATGTCCTGAAAAAATAAATTGATTATCCATTCCTTTTAGTGTAGGAGCAAAATAGATAATATCCTGCATGGCAATGCTTGCACTTTTTACCTTCGTGTCAAAATTAATTTTGTTTACAAAGTCCGAATAATCAGGAAAATTATTGTATCTAAAAGCAAAATCCCCTGAAAATACACTGTTTGGGGTCGTGAAATATAAGTCATCTATCAATAAACCTTGCGGATAAATGCGAAAATTTCCTTTAAAACTTGAAATTTCAAAACCCGTATATTGAGAGAAAGTGAGTGAATTGATCTTGCAGGAAATATCAGGACCGAAAACTAGAAAATTATCTACATTAAAGTAAATATGTTTAAGTTCAAAAAAAGCATAATCTATAACATTATCATCTTTATCTAATCGCTTGTCATCATTAATATACACAAAACGAACATTATTAAGTGCAATATTTTCAAATAACAGTCTAAATTTCGGTTCTCTTTTTTCTGTTCTTTGTAATCCTCTTGCCCAAATTGAAATATTAATACTATCTTCTTCTGCATACTTGCGTAATACGACTTCACCGTCATCAAGTTTAGCAAAAGATAAAGTTACTTGACTTCTACCGGTTTTCGCGAAATTGATTCTCCCTTTTAGGGTAGTGGCAAAAATCATGTTATTGTGATGATGATCTTTAATTGCAAGATTTTTAGCTGTAAGAACAAAAAAAGGAGAAAGGTAAATTCTATCCATGGTAATTTCCCCTCCGGTAATATTAGTAAGAATTCCAGATACTTTTGATAAGACAAATTGTTGAATAGGAGGAACAAAAAAGAGTGTAACTATAAGCAAATCAAGGGCAATAAAGACCCCAATTATCCAAAGAATAATTTTTAAGATTTGCTTTATTATCTTCCTCAACATATTTATTATGCAAAATACATATATAACCTGCAAAGAAACGTTTTTTTTTGAATTCTATCTTACTGAAAATCTGAAAGAAAAAATTTTTACATTTTTTCTGAAAACGCATTTCTGTGTTGTATATTTGCCGCTGAATTACTGATACAAACTAAACCAAACTGCCATGTCTCGTAAACTACTCATTGGTTGGTGCTTAATGCCATTTTTTAGCTTTTTTTTCTCTTTTTGTTTTGCTCAAGAAGCACAATTTTTAGTTTCCGATTATTTCCTTTTTTACAATCAAGATAAAAATTTCTCATCACGAGCATGGATTACACATAGCAATGTCTTGCTATCTTCACAAAATCAATTTCTTTTAAAAGAATTATGCACGACAACTTTATCGGGAGGCTATAATATTAAAGAAAATATTGTGGCTTTATCAGTATCGCACTTTGGATACTCTAAATACGGAGCGCTCACAATTTCTTCAGGGTATGCGCGAGTATTTGCAAAACGCATTTCTTTTGGATTACAGACGCATTATCTTTTGCATCACGCAGAAAACTTTCCCCAAAAGCACTCTTTTACATTCGATTTATCACTTTATGGGCAAATTACACAAAAAGTAAGAGTTGGGGTATCGGCATATAATCCGGCGAATTTAAAATACGGCGTTGTAGGAAAAGAAAAAATCCCGATGCATTATGTATTAATTTTAGATTACAAACTTAATGACAAAATATTGCTGGCAATAGCTACTTCAAAACGACTTCCCGGGTTTTTTGATATTGTTGCAACGATTTGTTTTAGAGAAAAATTCTATGGATTTATTACAGACTTATCATTAAAAGAAGTGAATATGCAATTTTCACTTAGTTGGAAGAGGCTGCAATTTGATGTGGGTGGGAGTTTTGACTATCGGCTGGGATTCTCACCACGAATGGATGTGAGCTATCAATTTGCAGCTAATAGATTACTTAAAAACAACTAACAAAGAAGATCTGTGTGCTAAAAAGAACAAATACTAAACTGATGAAAAAACTACTCCTACTCTTATTACTGCCTATAACTTCTCTTGCGCAAATAGATTCCACTTTCACTCGAATTTATTTCGAAAATACTCTCATTGAAGAAATAGAAAGTTTTGATATTGAAGATGAAAATGATTTTATGGAAGAAGTATCCGAAATTTATGGAACATTGGAAAAAATAAACATCAACGATTTGTCTCCTGAAATTGCATTTTCCATATTTAAAATGTCTGATTTTCAATATTATCAACTTAAAAAATATATTGCCGAAAATGGATTTTTAGTTTCGATTTATGAATTGGCTTCGGTGGAAGGATTTAGTTCGGGATACGTACAACAACTTGAACCTTATATTATAACTACTGCTATTAAAGAGCGAAAACGAAGTGTGAGATCATTATTTAAACGACCAAAACACAAGCTATTAATTCGTTATGCACAAATACTGGAACAAAAAGCCGGTTACGATAAAAGCAGAGTTACGCATTATGTAGGAACACCGCAACAATATGTCTTCCGGTATAGTTTTTCAGCAAGTGAACATATTACTCTAGGAGTTGCAGGCAAAAAAAATGCCGGAGAGGAATTTTTTAAAGGTTCTCAAAAACAAGGTTTTGGATTTTATTCTTTTCATTTGCAGGTAAAAAGCATTGGCATTTTACAATCTGTAATTTTAGGCGATTACAGACTTCATTTCGGACAAGGGATGATTATGGGAAATGGATTTTTAAATAATATCTCCGGCGAAATTAGAAAAACAGGAACTATGCAACGTCCGGTAACTGCCATGAGTCAAAGTAATTTTTTACGAGGAATAGCATTACAGTTAGGAACTTACAAATTTAGCGGCACTATATTTTACGGACATCGTTTTTTTGATGGAAATATTATAGAAATAGAACCTAATATTTTTGCTTTTGAAGGAGCCATTTCAAATACGGGATTGCATCGAACAGAGACAGAATTGACTAAACGTAATGTGTTGCTTAACAGAGTTTATGGGATTCACTTTCGTGCACATTTAAAGGCCTTTAATATCGGAACACAAATTACGCGTACTGAATTCTCACTGCCTATACTCCCTTCCTCAAGGCATTATCAGTATTTTGATTTTTCAGGGAAAGGATTGTGTAACGCAAGTATTGATTATCAAATGTTAGTAAAACACCATATTCTTTTCGGAGAATTTGCTGTAAGCAGCACTAATGGCTTTGGATTACTACAAGGCGCTATTTTCAAAGTAGATCCACGAGTAAAATTCTCCGTACTAGTACGACATTTTAGCAAAAAATTCGTAGCATTTGATGGAAGACCTTATTCCAAAAATAGTAAACTGAATAACGAAACGGGGTTATTACTTACTTCTGAAATTGTACTTTCGAAAAAGATAAATATGGTAGCGCTTTTTGATATGTATCAATTTCATTGGCTGCGATACTTAATAGATAAACCGATATCTCGCCTTGATGCTTCGCTGCGGTTTGATATTTCCATTGCCAGAAATTGCGCACTATTGTTGCGCTATACTTATAGAACACAATCCAAAAATTTTAGAGAAGAAACAATTTACAATGAAATACTAGAAACAGAACAACATCGTTTGCGTGCAATACTTTCTTGTACTTTTTTACAATTTCTGCAATTAAAATCCGAAGTGAGTGGCATTTGCAACAGAAATGCACGAAAAAAAGAAAACCTATTCGGATTACTTGCCTATCAGGATGTGGGTGTTAATATTTCTAAAATAAGGTTGAATCTTAAGTTAAGATTCACGTTGTTTGATACCGACACCTATGATGAACGGTTATTTGCTTATGAAAATGATCTTTCATATATATTTACCATAAATAGTTACTATTACAGAGGTTATAAAACTTATTTCATTATAAGATGGAAATATAAATGGTTTGAAATACAAGGTAAAATATCACGTATGTTATTTTTTAACAAACATCAAATAGGCAGTGGTTTAGAATTAATTGATGCATCGCACAAAACAGAGATTAAGGTACAGATGTTGATAAAGCTATAAAAATTCCGACATGACTATGAATTTGATTTTTCTTCTCCCTCGCATTTTAATAGTTTTTGTAAAAAAATATTAAAATAACTCTTCGAAAAGTATTAGGGAAAAATAAAATATAGTTGACTCTTAAAATAATTTCCGAAAATATACAATTAATAGGCAAAAATATATAATTGCATGCTATAGAAATCATTGTATTTATTATATTTTTGCCCGATGTTTCAGAATAGATATCTGACAAGGTACTTAAGTTGAACAATAATACGTAATGATGTGAATATGATTAATTTCTAATTTTTAAAATTATGGAAAAAATTAGAAAAGATAACTCAGAAATAGTCAATAACAAGTAAAAACTAATCTATTAATTTAATTTTATAATCCAATGAAAAAAAAATCTATGTTAAAATTTTTGTTTGTGCTTTCGCTGTTGTTTAGCATCGCGAAGTTGAGTGCACAGGTAACTATTGGAGGAGAGACTGCTCCTCAAAAAGGTGCGCTTCTTGACCTTAATTCCACTTTTAAAGGAGGGTTGCTGTTACCCAATGTAGAACTTTCGGAACTTGGTAAAATTCCCGATTCTTTTACCGACACTGAGGTGCATAACTTAGACGTAGCATATGATCTTACGGGATTAATTGTATATAACACAGTGAGATCGGATGCAGCCCATCTGCAAAAGGGAATTTATATGTGGGACGGTGAATACTGGAGATTGCTTGCCATTGACGGCGGCTACATGACTATCCCTAATACTACGCCGGGATATGATCCATTGAACCCCATTAGCCCCGATGGTTATGGTACTACGGGTAATGTGCAAATAACTAATCCAAATTTAGATGTTACGGGTCACTATTCGTTTGTGATTATTTCCGGAGACGTTTATGCTATTGTTTATCCTGTGGATACAGAGAATGGAATTTTTTCCATAGAATTTGAACCCAACCCTACCGCTTACGTACGCAACGCTGTGCTACTGGTAACCGACCCGGCCGGGCAAACAGCTATTTTTATTTTTACGCAAGCCGGCAGTCCTTGTGAGACGGATGTTGATGTAACTGTGGCTGCTTACGGATCCGGTTTCTTATGTCAAAACGGAGCTGTACACGCTTATGTACTTGATGTTAACCCTCCTAGTATAGAAGACTATACTTATTTTTGGGTGCGCTCCAGTGTGCCGGTAGCGCAAGGCGCCGGAGTGGAATTAACACTACCTGGCACTTATATGGTATATGCCGATAAAATAGGTTGCGGCTCTCGCGGAGTGATTACTGTTACAGCTTCTCCCGGCAATACCGCCAATCAGGCATCACATATCATTGTGGACAATAACGGTATTCTTTGCGGTACAACACCTGTTACACTCTCAGCGCTCAACGCGCCAAGTCCCCCCACTGGTCTTCTTTGGATTAAAGATGGCTTAAAACAGGGAGAAAATACAAGCTCTTTTGTAGTGCCTGCGAATGAAGCAAGCCAAGGTAGTTGGTACTTGGTATATGATGACGGTGTGTGCACTTCTACGTCAAGTAACAAAATAAACATTAGTTACACAGTATCCGGTACCGAATTGCCGGTTCCGGTTCCTTTAGTAAACGGCATGCTGTTTGGCGACAATGCACTGATAATTTGTAGCGGAGGAACATTGGAATTCTTTATTGAAAACTTTAGCGATTACAGCGTCTTTAATAACGTAGAATACGAATGGTTTGGCAATGGCCAAAGTTTGGGTAAAACTACTTCCAGTACCATGTATGTGGTGCCTCCTACTTTCACTCAATTGATAATTTCGCTTACTGTTACAGCAAGTAGCCAATGTCCGGTAAGCAGTACATCTGGTGAAATGACAGTACTTTCCGGCAGTACCCCTCCTCCCTCTTCTATTAATAGAGGAGAGGAAAAAGCCTATATCTGTGCTTCGCATCCGGCTGTTTTAACTCTTGAAGCAACTGGTTCTAATTACGAATGGTTCAGAAACGGACAAAAACTTGTGGCTAACTCTAATCCGCTTTCGGTAACGCAGCCCGGTACCTACACCGTGCGCTATGCTAACGCGACTGGCTGTTGGAGTATGACTTCCACTCCGATTGAAGTCATACAGTCTGCTCCTGTTTCTATCTCCTGGCTGTCTATGCCTGCGGCTGAAGAGATTTTTGAAAGTTCAAGAACTTATTCGATTGTAACGGCTCCCGATGCCGACCTCATTGAGTGGATGCCGTTAGATCCGGCACATGCCAGTATTGCTACCATCACAAAACTGGGCAACGGAAACGCAGCTATTGTTACTTATGCCAGCATTGCGGAAAGTGGTTTCCGAATAAAAGTAACGGCCGGCAACGCTTGTGGCACTTCCGAATTGATTTCTGATTCTATTAATGTGAAACCCGGCTGTATTTCTGCTGGCTCGTTAGTGACTACCCCCCATACCCCTCAATCAATAATGCAAGGAGAAAGCATTACTTTCACAGCTTCGGCAAATACAGGTACTGCTCCAATATATTACGAATGGTTTGTGGCAGGCGTATCACAAGGTGCCGCAAGCACAAACAATACATTCACATACACGTCAACTGCGTTAACTACACCCGGACAGTACTTGATTACTGTTAGAGCTTATGCTAATTGCAATCCGGCTGTAGTAGTAACATCAAGCGCTGTGACGTTAACGGTTACCATTAATCCGGCGCTATTGCCTCCTGCATTAGTGGCACACCAAACTGTGTTCTACGGAAATAAAACTTGTTTGGACGTTCATGTTACCAACGGTAATGTTACCGATAATCCCTGGACTGATGGCGGTCGCCTGCCATTGACACATCGTCCGAACGATTTTAATAACGGCTCGCGATTAGCGTTTAATTATAATTTCCAAGGCACATCGGTTATCAGCAATATTCGCTTTATCCTAAGCGATCCGCAACATATTACTCAATCGGTAAGCGGAGATCTAAATGCCTCTGAAGCAATTGCTACCATTACTTTTAGGAGCGACATTAGAACAGCGGCTGCAGAAAGAACTAAAAACACAGCGCTATCTGTTATCTTGTATGCTGTTTACGATGCAGGGGGGTTTACCTACAAAGACAGTATCATTATTAAAGTGCAAGACCAATCTTGCGGATGTCCTGCAAGAGTATCCTCGAACCAATGGCAAATGTTTCAATGTCACAATCTAGGTGCAGATGAGACAAACGACCCACTCAATACAAGCAATAGAGCTGCTTTGAGAGGCGCTTGGTACGGCTGGGGAAGAAAAGGTCCCTCTAGAGATAGAAGTAATGCACTTGTTACTCCGGTACCATCAGGCGCTACTGCTCCTGACACATGGACTGTTTATAACAACCCCTGCCCACCGGGTTGGGTAGTGGCAGATGAAGCTACTTGGCGCGCTACTTTTAGTAGCAATACTGTAACTGTAGTCAATGGATTTTGGCAACTTAGTAATTATTTGCTTTTGCCTCCGCAAGGCTACATGGCTTCTCTCACGGGTGGAATAGTTGACCCTGACGGCCGCCACTACTGGACTGCTACAAGGGTAACCGCTGCAAATGGGCGAAACTTCTACCGACACGGCGCCGTTACAGCTACTGTAGAAGCATGGGGTAGTATCGCTAAAAACTATTCAGAACCTATTCGTTGCGTTCAAGCAGGTAGTGCTTACAATGATAATGATTAACAATTCTCACTTAAACCTTAAACTTCTAAATGAACCCGAAATCACTCCTTATTTTCACGTTTCTTACCGCAATGTTCACCCAAGTGTTCTCGCAAAATATTGAACTTGATTTTCCGAAATTGAGTGGTGCTACTGTTTGGATTTACACCTTTTCAGGCAGTCGCGTTGACTCGATAAGCATTACACTTGATAACAAAGGCAAAGCATCCCTCACTCTTTCTCCTCAAAATGACTATCGCGGGCTCGCATATCTTTATATTCCCAATAAAGGTGAGGGGGATTTTATTCTTGCCGAAAAGAATTTACGCATAACCTGCCCTGAAACGCAATTTAATGCAGGCATGTTACAATTTCCTCAATCGGAAGAGAACGCCTTTTTACGCTATATTTTTCAACGTCGCGGGTATCTTTTGGAAATGCAGGAGTGGTTGCAGGATGGAGGAGAGTTTAAAGGAGAAGGATTTGATGAACTTTTTGAGAAGATGGTGACGTGGAACGTGAGAGAGAGTTTAGAGCTGGAGGAAAGTATAAGAAATTCTCCGCTTTACGCGGCACGATATATGGAGTTGGTGATCTTTATGCAGCGGCTATATGGGGCAATGATGGGATTGGATGTTATTGAACATGAGGCTTTGAGAAATGAAATGGAAAATTATTTAAATATTAACGCGCTTTATCATTCGGGTAGTCTTTGGACAGATGTTCATACTTATTATCCGGGTTTGTTTTACGGTGCGAATAGCGATTTAGTGCAAACTGCTTATGCTCATTCTATTCTTGCTGCAATGCAGGACTTGGAAGAACCTGTGTTAACGGCGTTTTTGGGCGCCGCACTTACTGTTTGCGAGCGCACCAACCAGCAGAAAGCGCAAGAAGTGATGTTGCAAAATTTTATTATGCGGTATCCCACTTTGCCTATTTCAGACTCCAAAATACGACGTATGCTGAAAGCGCTTACCCTTAATAAAGGCGCTCAGGCGCCGCCCATCGCAGGGTTAAGCAATCCCATTGCAGAACCTACCATTCTCATCTTTTTTGAGGGTAACTGCAACCACTGTATTTATGAAATAGACTGGATTATAAAACATTATCAAAAACTTGAAGAAAAAGGATATCGCATCGTCAGTATATCGGCTGATATGCAATACGATAACTACCAATTTTTCGCTGCTACTTTCCCCTGGGACGAAGTAGATCGCCTTTGTGATTTCAAAGGATTTCAAGGCGAGAATTTTAAAAACTACGGCATTACAGGAACACCGGTAATTTTTGTAATAAATGAAGATAATATAATAATGGACAAACATGCTAGAATGTCTGAGTTGTTTGAGTTTTTATTTTAATAAGATTTATATGATTGACATGATTATTAATGGTAACAAAAAAATAAACACTATGCATAAAACATTACTTAATTCTTTTTGGTTGATGAATGCCAAAAGAAAAACATTAGTTCAAATGCTAATGGTTTTTATGCTGCTGCTGGGAGTTTTTGCCCTGCAAGCACAAAATAAACACTATGTGACAGGGAATATCTATATTGATACTGCCGGCTTTGTTTATATCACATCCGGCGATACGGTAATTCTTGAAAAGACTATAAAAACTGTTAGAGACACCGCTGCAACGAAACGTGGGATGTTATCGTTTGCGGGTACGGCAGGCTGGAAGTCTTCCAACAGTTCTTTTGTAAACGGATACGTAAGAACCCGGAATACTGCGGCTTTTATATTTCCTGTTGGACAAAGCGTTTACCGCCCTGCTGCCATTAGTGCAGCCGCCCCTGACACGCCTGCAGACGCGGCATATTATGAAACAGCCCTATTCGACATAAACAGCTTGGGTAATAACGTGGATGTCATAACGAATGAATCCTGGATTATTCAAGGAACAAAGGCCGCTAATATTACCTTGTCGTGGTCAACAGATATGACTGTTTTTGCAAGCAATAATATCGCAAACATTTTTATCGTCGGTTGGGATCCCATTACAAATAAATGGGAAAAAATTACTTCTACTATAGACCCACTCTCCATTTTCGGAATATCATCATCCCTCAGTAGCGGCTCTGTTACAACTTTGGCAGCTATTGCTCCCAATAGTTATGCGGCTTATACATTAGGCGGATACGAACCCTACACAGTAACTTTCAACAATAATGGCGATATAATTACACGAGTTACTATAGAAGGCGACTCTATCGGAAGCGCCAATATGCCGGATGAACCGACCCGCAATTGCTATGAATTTAAAAATTGGTATTTTGATTTAGATGATGAAAGTTCTCTCTTTACCGGTGCGACTGTAATAACAAGCGATACTACTGTTTATGCAAAGTGGATAGACCTCCATCCTGCTACTCCTGTAATAATTGATGTTGCCAATAACCACATTTGCGAAGGAGAACAGATTACTACAACTTTCTTAACGGGTTTGGTTAGCACTATTGCAGGCACAACCCTTGAGTTTTACACTGATGCCGCCTGTACAATTGATTTTATCCCTGTTACGGCAACGGCTCCTTCCCATATCTTTTATGTACTTGCACGGAACACTACTACCGGCTGTGTTACTTCATCTAGCAACGCATTAGCGTTAACCATTACGGTTAACTCATGTATAATTACAGAAATAAACTTAGATCTGAAATTGTTCTTGCAAGGCGTAACTTTACCTGGTCCTATCATGACAAATCATATTCAGAATCCTAATTATTTCCCATCATATATGCCGAACTTTGGCTTACCCACTACCAGTCCTTATCCGATACCGGGTAGTCCTTATCTTCAAATCAACGATCCTGCGGGTCCTGCCGGGGAAGTTGTTGACTGGATATGGGTAGAAGTATGGAGTAATTTTGAAGATCTTCTTCCGCTCATTACATACTACGATATGCTTGAAAGTCAAGCACTCTTATTAAAAACAGATGGTAGTGTTGTGGATGTTAATGGCCAGAAGCCACAGTTTATGAGTTATTCTCAAGAGAGCGTACGCTTAGTGGTAAGACATCGGAACCACCTATCTGTAATAAGTTTGGAGATCCCATTCGATGAAGAACTAATTGAGTACGATTTCTCTACAGGAATAGGGCAGGCGTTTAAATCTCCATATTCTTTATATGATCCGATGGTCATGGTTAACGGTGTAGCATGCTTATGGGCAGGCGATTTGAATATTGACGGCTTAATAGACAATTTGGATATTACCAATTACGATATTGCTTGGCGTTCAGGTATCTACGGTGACTACTTTATTTCAGATGTTAATATGGATGGTATTGTGGATAACCTTGACGGTTCTTTCATTCTACAGAATGCCAGATTTAATTACTTTTCACCAACACGCTTGTTCATAAAAAGATAAATCAATAAAAATATTAATTTGCAGCTTAGTATTCTTAAACTATATTTTGTTAATTCACAACTCTTTTTTAATATAATTCTATGAATGTTCCAAATGAAGAAATACAAGTACATCTCGGTTGTTTCAACTATGGAAAAAATAAAGAAATACCCTTAGAAATCAGACATTATGAAAGCGGAGGGGTACATCAAATGACTGCTAAATCCAATGAGATAATTGCTATACTAAGTGGCGTTTTAAATTTTTCTTTCGGAAAAACACATAATAAACAAGCAGTGGAAGGATCTATCACCATACTTCCTGTTGAATGTGACTGTAAGATTGAAATAAAAGAAGATGTTACCTTAGTTATTTTTCGTTTGGATATTAGTCTTAGTTTTTGCGATCATCTTCCTTTTGAAATGTTGTATGGAGAAAAGGAAAAAAAGATAAATGAGAAGGTAAAGGAAGCTTATATTCTAAATGCCAATAGTGTTATTAAAAACTATCTAAACCTTTTAAGTGTGGTTTTAAATGATGGGCTTTATTGTAGCTATTACTTGGAATTAAAACTGAGAGAATTTTTATTCTTGCTTAGATTTTACTATCCCATAGAAGATTTAGGAGCCTTCTTTTTTCAGATTTTAACTGATGATTTTTATTTTTCGGAGCTTGTAAAAAAACACTTAAATTCAGATATATCAATTAGTGATTTAGCAAAAAAAATACACTATAGCACTTCCGGATTTGAAAAACGTTTTAAAAAAGTTTTTGGTATCTCTCCCTCCCAATGGAAGCAATCTCAAAAAGCCCAAGCTATTTATCACGAAATTAATTGTAGCACTAAAACATTTGCTGAATTAGGATATGAATTTGGTTTTTCTTCTCCCTCGCATTTTAATAGTTTTTGTAAAAAACATTTTGATAGTTCTCCAGGAAACATTAGGAGAAAAAATAAAATGTAGTTGACTTTCAAAATAGTTTCTGAAAATCTGCAACAAATAGGCGTAAATATATAACCTTATGCTGCGGAAGTTATTAGATCTTTGTTCGATTCTTTCAGAGTAAACATCTGAAAAATAATAATTAAACTAATATAATCACGTAATAATGTAAGTATGAAAGATCTACACTTAAAAAAATTATGGAAAAACTGTTTAATCTATAGCTTATTGTCGGTATTGCTTTTACTAGAATGCAATATTTCCGCCCAAACCGTTACTCCGGGTGGTATAGATATGGCAAATAAAGGCTATACACTGGATTTGTGGGTGGATGGAAACAACTCCACTGATGAGTCATGGGATAACCTTGCGACGGCAAGCTTCTCGTTAGAAAGGGTTGGCTCAATGCTTGCACCTACTGTGCGCAATTCAAGATTTAATTTCCACCAAGAATTATTCTTCGGGGGTAACGACCGTTGTAAATTGCGTACTACGGCAAGTTATCCCATTCAATCAGGACAAGCATATTATGCTTTTGTGGTATCGGAAAATCATGAAACCGACGAAAGTACATTGCTTGCTTTCAACGCTACCAATACCGTTGCCAACGCCAACAGATCTGCCCTGCAATGGAGCGGCAACAACATAAGAGTAGGTTGGAACGGGACTCAAACTAATTTTGCCCCTGCTAATACACAGAATTTTGGTATTGCTTCCATGAATCTTATGAATGGCAGTGCAAGTACACTGTATATGAATGGAATGACTACAAACTTTAATGCAGGTACACAAACTTCTAATGTTCGACTGCTTGTTGGAAACGGAAGTCAAGATGATGCTACATTAGCAGCAGGTAATCGAGTACCTTTTAACGGCGCTGTACAAGAAATTATCGTGATGAGAGGAAGTGCGCAGATGTCTAATGACGATATTGAAAAAATCCATTCTTACCTTGCTATCAAATACGGCATCACACTGTATGCAGGCAACTATGTCATTTCCAATGGTACTATTGTTTGGGATAGAAGTCTCCCCGCCAATAACGCCTATAACCACAACATCTTCGGTATCGGACGCGATGACTTTTCGGGTCTCAACCAGAAACAGGCATATAGCGCAAATGACCGGTCGCTAACCGTTTTCGTTGGTTCTTTAGCCACACTCAACAGCGAAAATACCGACATGCTTGATAATATGCAATTCCTGATACTCGGTTCAAATGATCAGACTGGGTATGACGATACTTATCTCTATCCAGTAGGATACAATGGTTTTGTCGGAGGGCAAAACATTACTTATGAAATTAATTATCGTACTAATCTCGTGTATAAGGCGCAACTTACGGGTGCGTCTTTATTACAAGTTGGAATGAGTCCAGCAAACTATCTCGGTATAAAATATGTATTAGTTTCTTCAAGTGACGCTTTCCCATCGGGCAATACGCGTATTTACCCTGTCGTAAACGGTATGGCTGCTAACGTAGAAATCAACGATGGAGATTTCATTGCTTATGCAGGCTATCGGGTTAATTCAAACATGGGTATTACAAATCCAAACTATACTTGGAGAGCGTGGTTGACCCCTGATAACTATTTTGAATCAGGTACTTGGGTTAATAGAATTATAGGCTCTAATTCGGCAGGCAATTTTGTTAAGTCTACGGTGCCTAATAATGCAGTGCCCAGTAGAAATACCGGATTCAATTACCATCCGGCAGCATTTTTTTCAAAAGAGGTTAATGCTAATGCTTTTAATCGATTGATAAGTGATAATACGATGACTATAAACCAGCTCCAAAATGTAACAGCGATTTTTGTATATGAAAGAGGTGCAGAAGATGAAGAAGAGGAAAGCGGCACCACTGCCAATGATAATATATTTTCGTTTGGCAGCAGCGCTAACGCTGCTAATACCATCGGGCTTATATTTTCTTCCGCCAACAATGACAATCTGACACTAAATTGGGGCACTAATGGCACAGTGGCAAATACCAATGGCAAAGGGATAGTCGCTGTAAGTATTGCCAATAATGCTAATGCGGCAACATCAACAGCATTAGGCTATGTAAATGGTCGTACCCCTCAATCATATAGGGCTAATTGGGTTGCAAGCGCCGGTGTTACGAGCCGATGGACAATTGGTGCAAACAGCCCTTCTCTTCCTGTGGGCAATGGTTTTGCAGGTAATATTCAAGAAATAATCATATTGAATGCGACAACCGGAGGAACAGGAGCGGGTAGCAACCACATCAATGCTGCTGATCTCCGCAAAATCCATACATACCTTGCCGTAAAATATGGAATTCATCTGGATAATACAGACAATTACGAGATTTACGCTGCTGATGGCACATCGTTACTTACTTTGTGGAACAGGGATAATGCTTTCGATAAAAACATTTTCGGTATCGGGCGCGACGATGCGAGTATGCTCAATCAAGTACAAGGCGTGAGCGCTTCAGGTTCTGATATGACAGTTTTTATAGGCAACTTAACCCAATGGAACAATCAAAACCCTGCTTTTGAAGCAAACGAATTGAATGATAAACAGTTTCTCCTCTTCGGCTCAGACGGCGCTGCAGAATCGGCTATTAATATCGTGGCGGGAACTCAATTTGCAGCCGAAACTTTTATTGATCCGTTGATAGCTCCCTCCGGTTTGAATGTTGTAGGAGCCAAGTACAAAGCACAGTTGACAAACGCAACAGCCATGACAGTAAATTTTGAGGCAAGTGGTTTTTTATATTGCTTTGTTTCTACCACACCCGCGTTCGATTCGGCAACAACAAAGGTTTACCCCATAGATAGCGACGGTTTTTTTCATGACGTGGAAATATCAGATACTTATAGATACGTCAGGTTCGGAACTATGAAAGTAGGTCCCGGTGGTGTAGCTATCGGTTTGAAAATGTGGTTACGAGCAGACGACCCCAACTCGTTAACACTGGTTCCGGATATGGCTCTTGCTAACTATAATACCAACACTTCAATTGCCTGGGACGGATTGGGTGCTCCGCCTGCAACACATACTGGCGTTACACAATGGAGAGACACAGACCCACTCAGAAAAACGGTGTACAATAAAAACAACTCCCACGCATCCATACGCACGCCTGTTTATTTTTCCTCGCATTATTTAACAAATTATCACCCAGCTATTGATTTTTATACCGACTGGAGTGGTTATTCAGCATTCCTGTCCACAACAAAAGGTCCGATGAGTACAGGTAGACCTGCCAACAGTACCACATTTTTGATAATGAACAGTGCGCTACGGAGTAATGCCAATAATACCTATATGATGTCTTTTCATCCTGTTCCGGTTTTAACAGGTTATACACAATATCATCCTGCGTTGGGTATTCAGTCTCGAAACGGGGAAGGGCGTCCGCGCTTAAGAATGAATGCTGCTCTTGACATAAATGCAATATTGTTTTCCCCCGGTTCAACTACCATATCATCTTATGAATTTAAAAATGCCGCTACTTCTCCCATTCCTGCAAATAATATCACTGTCGGTTTCAATATGCAATATGTTACACACCCAAGCAGTAGAACTGTAACTGCCTGGCATATGAATGGAAACGGTTCACTAGGAGGATCCCGCTACCATACCCGTTCAATGAGAGGACTTATAGCGGAAGTCGTAATGTATGAAAGCGCTTTGAGCGATGACGAAAGAGCAAGGATAAATTCTTACTATGCACTTAAATACGGACTTACTTTGCGTCCTAACTCTTTGGATTACTCCTCTGCACGATTTGATTATAAATTATCCGACGGTACGATGTTATGGGCAGGAGCGTCATCAGCAAGTAATTCTCCTTATATTCGTTATTATAACAACATCGCGGCAATCATACGCGATGACCGTGCGCTCCTGCATAATCGTCAGGCGCATTCCTGTGAGGTAGGCTCCATTGTACATGTGGGTTTAGCCGGTAGAGCCTTATATTTCGACGGCAATGCCAGTGAACTGGGAGAATTTGAAAACAACATGGAGGCAGTCATCTGGGGTGATGACCATAGGAGTGGCATAACGACTATTCTAGATACTGAAAAGTGCGGCGACTTTGAGATGATTTTTAATAGGACATGGTTTTTTCATAAGGTAGCGGATCGTTCTGCTTCAATCCTTATCGGATTGCAAAACAACTCGGCTAATAACCTTGGACAAGAACCGTCAACCAATGCTGCTGCTGCCGCTTTGTATGGCGCCATCCACCCGGGAAATAGTTTTGTTATGATAGTTGCTTCCGACCCTACAGCTTTCGACCAAAACCATGCCAATTATGGTAATTTTAAAGCCGTGGTTCCTATGACCTGGTTGAACGGTGAACATCAATGCGCTTATTCATTGACAGAAACAGAAACCTATATCACTTTTGGATTCAAGCCAAATGGAAAAGGATGTCCAGGTAATCCGGAAGTTGAGTTTAGAAATCCGAAGAAATTTCTTTGGACTCAGTGGACATCAGCCGTCAACCGTAACTCTTCAAGCACTTTGGGTGTTACACTGCCTCCATCTGCAAACCCGCTTCCACCTTTTAACCTTGGCGATAATGTTATAGTGAATGAGACCAAAATAGTATATCAACCCGGTGCTTATTCAACCTCCGGTACAGGTGTGAGAGCATATCGTGGCTATCCGCGATCGGTTAATTCACCCGAAAGAGGAAGCCTTGAAATTCGCCGCAGGGGCGGGCAGCCAAACAATCCTCTAAGTGAAGTGATTACGACCATTCACTTTAACAACCCCGTTGTTCCCGATTTTTACGTTTCCGGTATAGGCGCTAACGGCGTTTCTTGGGAAACGGTGGAAATAACCGGATTTTGTGAAGGCGGTTCCTATTACCCTAGACTTACATATACCTCTACTCAAAGCGCATCCAATTACAGAATAGTGAATGGCAACAAAGCCGTTGCAAGAAAAAGAGGAAACGTATCGGCAAGTAATAGAAACGGTAGGGTAAATGCAGAGTTTCTCGGCGGTGTAACCAAGGTAGAAATCCGATACGGAACCACTAACCGGAGAAATACAAGCAGACAAAATATTTTTATCTCGCCAATAACGTTAAATCCTGTTATGGTTCCGCCTCCGGTAAATGAAGACGGCCTTGCATTTTGGATGAATGCGTCTCCTCGCGAAACATTGCTTTGTAGGGAGGTATCTTATACTTTCAATATCCAGAATGTTAATTGTGAAGATAAACCTGCTAACTTTTCCTTTAAACTACCTGATGGCATGTTATGGGATTGTAATTCATTAAGTATTGAGGATCATTGTATAGAGGGAGCCACTTTCCATTGTGATGGACAGGAACTTATCATCCGTAATCTTACGATACTGGCTGATGGTATCACGGCTTTTAGAGCACGGGCATATTTTGAATTAAATGCCCAAGAGGATACATACAGTACTCGCGCTCAAATAGATTATGAAAAAATAGTGCATGATCAACCCATTTCAGATACTCTTAGGAGCTGGGACTACTTGTACGGTAATGTGGCTACTGACATTACAGCGCTTTATGCCGGTGAAAGATTAAAATCGATTGAAATATTAGATTTTAAATTGAATAAGTCATGCTACGGACCTAACGATACAGTACAGGTAAGCATTACAATAAATAATCCAAATACTCAAACGCTTTATCAAGCAGGTTTGAATGTGGTATATAATGAAGAGTTCAAGTATCAATTGAATAGCTTAACCAGCAGTACATTGACTTTGGTAGATCCTATATTATTTGACCCTGAAGACGATGACCCCGAACCCAGTGAAAATTGGGAAATAAAATTCAACATTCCACAGGGGATCCATACCCTTACATTTAATATTATAGCTCCGGCAACACTGGAACCTAATTCTAACGAGAATGGTACGGAAATGGTAGATGAAAGCGGCTACCCGGTATATGTGCCTTTGGATGTTATCTTTGACTTTTTCTCGTTTTTGGAAGATGAGTGTGGAGATGAGGCATTTAGAGGTGCTTACAGAGAATATGAAATAGAGGCTAGACCGAATGTTTATATCCTTGATGAAAAGATTCTTTGCATAGGGGAGACTACTCGACTTTCTCGTTGGTTGGGTGGTACATGGACAAGCAGCAACCCTGCTGTTGCTACGGTAGAACAGAGTGAGACCAGTACTATTGCAACTGCTGTTTCAGGCGGAGAGGTTACTTTCATTTTTACGCTTGATGGTTCGGGTTGTGTGGCAGAGACGGAAATGCTTACGGTTAATGAGCCGGAAATATCGGGGGATAGTATCGTATGTATAGGAGAAACGATTCTCTTATCATCTGAAGTAGAGGGTTTTTGGACAAGCAGTAATAGTTCCGTAGCCACCATTTCCAATGGAATTGTAACAGGAGTAGCTATTGGTACGGTTACTATAACTTTTACTGACGGAGATGGTTGTACATCTACTAAGGGTATTACCGTTAACGCACGCCCTGCCGCACCGGTAATCATTAACGCTGCCAATAACCACATTTGCGAAGGCGAACAGATTACTACAACTTTCTTAACAGGTTTGGTTAGCACTGTTGCAGGCACAACCCTTGAGTTTTATACTGATGCTGCCTGTACAACTAATTTTACTTCTGTTACGGCCACTGTTCCTTCCCACATCTTTTATGTACTTGCCAGGAATACTGCTACCGGCTGTGCCACTGCATCCGTCGATGCTTTGGTGTTGACCATCACGGTTAACGCACGCCCTGCCGCACCGGTAATTATTAACGCTGCCTATAACCACATTTGCGAAGGCGAACAGATTACTACAACTTTCTTAACAGGTTTGGTTAGCACTGTTGCAGGCACAACCCTTGAGTTTTATACTGATGCTGCCTGTACAACTAATTTTACTTCTGTTACGGCCACTGTTCCTTCCCACACCTTTTATGTACTTGCCAGGAATACTGCTACCGGCTGTGCCACTGCATCCGTCGATGCTTTGGTGCTGACCATCACGGTTAACCAATGTATAATTACAGAAGTAAACTTAGAATTGAAATTGTTCTTGCAAGGCGTAGTTCAACCCGGCACTCCCCCTTTTATGACTAACCATATTCAAAATCCTGAATATTTTCTGGATATTATGCCTAACTTTAAACTACCTACAACTAGCCCATATGATGGTGAAGCTACATATATGCAAATTAACGACCCGAACGGACCGGCAGGTGAAGTTGTTGACTGGATATTAGTGGAAATATGGGGTAATTTTGAAGAAAATGGATCTTTTATTACTTATTATGATTTACTGGAAAGCCAAGCGCTATTATTAAAAACCGATGGCACAGTTGTGGATACTAATAGCAATAAAGCACAATTTCTACCTTATTTACAGGATAGTGTACGTATAGTTGTAAAACATCGTAACCATTTATCCGTGATGAGTTTGAAAATCCCATTCAACACAAGTATAGTGAGTTACGATTTTTCTACAGATGTGAATAAAGCATTCAAATCTCCATATTCTCTATATGATCCGATGGTTATGATATACAATGTAGCTTGTTTATTGGCAGGCGATTTGAACATGGATGATCTCATAGATAATCTTGATATAACTATTTATGATCAAGCATGGCGAACTCATCTTCACGGAAAGTACGTTGCTGCTGATGTCAACAAGGACGGCGTTATAGACAATCTTGATGCTTCCTTTATTTTACAAAATGGAAGACATAACCATTTTTCACCAACACGCTTGTTCATAAAAAGATAAATCAATAAATTAAAATTAATTGCTTAATAAGTAGACTCCGACAAGAATGAACCCCTCTGTCGGAGTTTAAGTTTAAAGTAAGGAAAATATTAAAGATCTTTTTAAATCTATCAAACTATTTTCAGAGTGATTGTGAGTTATATTCTGTAAAATACAAAAAGTGAAATGTTTTGCATTTTAGAAAATACATTATGTGTCTTTACACTAAAGATTAGCGTCTCATGAATTATTAAAACTTGCAAAATTTGTAAGTTTTAATAATTTATATTTATTTTTGCGGCATGAAAATTTTAATAAAACGAAAAGGAATATATTGATAAACTCTTGTCATACAAAGATAAAGACGTTGAATTGCGTGAAGAATGTTTTGATAAAATTTACGAATATCTCGAAGCATTATATGCTACAATGGAAAAATAATTAATTTTATATACACAATATTATGAAAAATTTAAAAGGAATATTATTAGGATTTGGTATCACAATAATAATGAGCTCATGTGTAACAAAAGTAAAAACGGTTTATGTTGACCCATTTTCTCCGCCGCCCGTTACAACAACTGTAGTTACCATCATCCCCATTGCGCCGCCTGCATTAGTCTTTACAACAGGCCCCGGTGGTATCCGTCGTCCGGGCTCAAATTTTATGTGGGTTGACGGTTTTTGGTTTTGGGATTGGCGAATAGGAAGCTATGTGTGGCAAAACGGCTTTTGGGCAAGAGTGCCATTCCGTGGCGCCGTTTGGATGCCCGGATTTTGGGAAGTCAGAGGAGGGGGTTTTGTTTGGGTCAATGGCGGATGGTTTCCGAGGAATAGCGTAGTGGTTTGGGGTTGGCAAAACAATCGATTTGACTATTTTGGACGTCCGGTATTTTTACCACGGCCTACCGGAGGAAGAAGCTCTTCTAGAGTAATTAACACGGATAACCGCCCGCAATTTTCAGATCGTTCATTTAGCAGCAATCCGGCGGAAAACAACAGAACCTCTCGCTCAAATAACGTACAAACCAGCAGAAAACCAAATCGTTCGACAAATGCTTCAACGCCGACGCGTACCCCTAACAATAATCGTAATGCCACATCAACAAGAACGAATACGTCCAATCGCGAAAATAATAACAGTGGAATCCGTACAACAACGCCTTCACGCAATCAGTCGGTAGGTACACCGGAGAGAACGCCGCAGCGAACAACACCTTCGCGCAGTACCAATACTCGAAATCGCTCTGTAGGAGATACGCCTGATAACAATTCTTCTGTTGCGCCTGCAGGCAATTCATCGGGTAACACACGCGGTAAAGGAAACACGAATAACAATAATAACCGCAATCCTTCTAATAATAATCGTAATTCTTCACGTAGTGGGAGATAAAATGTGTATTATTTATAATATTCAATATTTTATATTTGCGTCCGACGAACAATAGTTGGACATATTATGGACGCAAATATATAATTTTAGCAATATTAGGCTATAAACAAAAATCATAAACAAAAAATGTTGTGTAAAGATACACAACATTTTATCGCATTTTTTTGACTAAAAAAGTGTTTTTTTGAGCTGGGATTAGAACCGATTTTTGCATCTTGCTTGTAATAAATGATTTATAGCACTTTAAAAAATATATTCGGACGCTATTTGGACGCATGAAAATGTTCGTTTTTGAGGATACCGAAGGACTCCTCGTTAGGACTCCTATTGAAATCGTGTTTTTGCGGTCGGAAAGTTGGCACAAATAGTTGCTTTTTTTGTGCCAAAAATATCAAAATTATTAAGAGAAAAGAGTTGGCAGTATAAATGTTCAATTTGAGAAAAAAAACGTATTTTCATGGCCGGAACTTGTCACAAATTGTTGCTTAATTTGTGACAGAAATTTTTAGGCAAAACATTTAAAGTTTAATAATTAGTTGTGTTTTTGCAGATTGAACTTGTAACATATATTTGAGAAATATGTTACAAAAATGAATTGAAAAACATTATCAAAGCATTGAAAACAAAATAAGATGCGAGATAAAAAAAAGAGTTTGTCTATTATTCTAAATTAATTGTATTTTTGCACTCGAATTTTGTCCCGAAAATTGCTAAAATTCGGGACTGAAAAATAGAAATTATATGAATGATACTATTTATAG
>Ga0209737_10000236_pt1 | contig 50195 bp, 44 predicted proteins | sample TergutCu122P3_FD_187284 | JGI IMG/M metagenome (GOLD analysis project Ga0209737, IMG submission 187284) | Cubitermes ugandensis P3 segment gut microbial communities from Kakamega Forest, Kenya - Cu122 P3 (SPAdes) (version 2) | ecosystem: Host-associated > Arthropoda: Insects > Digestive system... | reverse complement strand
GTGCGGATGGTTATGTATTTTCCTGAGCGGGTGCCGTATGTATATAATTATAATAATACATTGGAAGGGATTATTCCGGGGTATCGGGGGTTTGTGAGGCGGGTGCTTAAGTTTTGACGAGTGGGGACACGGCGGGGGCAAGCCCCCGCCCTACATCAGTGTTCCCAACGTCACATCAGTGTTCCCAACGTCACATTAGTGTTCCCAACGTCACATCAGTGTTCCCAACATCACATCAGTGTTCCCAACATCACATCAGTGTTCCCAACATCACATCAGTGTTCCCAACATCACATCAGTGTTCCCAACGTCACATCAGTGTTCCCAACATCACATCAGTGTTCCCAACGTCCTGAAGCGCCACATGGGAGGATTAGGTCGTCCTCGGTTACGGGGAGGCCTACTTCATTGGCGGTGACAGTGCCACCGAATTGGGGGACTAGAACTGTGTTCAGCATGTAAGAGAGGACGGCTGGTTGTAGGCCGGTGGTATATGAATTTATTAGGAAGAAGATGGAATCTTGGTTTAGTAGTTTTGTGGTCAGGGTGATGAAATGGAAGATGTTTTCTTCCATTTTCCATATTTCACCTTTGGGGCCACGTCCGTATGATGGTGGGTCCATAATGATTCCGTCATAGGTTTTGCCCCGGCGGATTTCCCGTTCGACGAATTTTACACAATCATCGACCAGCCAGCGAATGGGTGAATCACCAAGTCCTGATGCTTCGGCATTTTCTTTTGCCCAGCTGACCATTCCTTTGGCGGCATCAACGTGGGTTACGATTGCTCCGGCTTTTGCTGCTGATACGGTTGCTCCTCCGGTATATGCAAAAAGATTTAGGATGTTGGGTGGGCGGTTTAAACGTTTCATTGCAGTGTTGATTTTTTCGGCACACCAGTCCCAGTTAACTACTTGTTCGGGAAAGATGCCGGTATGTTTAAAGTTGAATGGTTTGAGGCGGAAAGTCAAATCCTTGTAATTGATATTCCACTCCTCAGGTAAATCAAAAAATTCCCATTCGCCGCCGCCTTTGGTACTACGGTGGTAATGGGCATTTGGCTTCTTCCAGCCGGGATGGGTTCTTTCCGTCTGCCAAATCACTTGGGGATCGGGACGGATTAATAGGTAATCACCCCAGCGTTCCAGTTTCTCACCGGATGATGTTGCCAGTATTTCATAATCAGTCCAATTTTTTGTCGTCCACATTAGAGGTTTTCCATGATTATTTTTTTAAGGTTTGATTCTGCGATGTCGATATTGAAATCCTTTAGCGCAGAAAATGCTTCATCAATTAGGGTGTCCGTTTCAATGCCGAAATCATAAATTTTTAGTTCCGTCAAGATATTCATGGCGCTTTCATTGTCAAAATCGGCACAAGCGACCAAGGTCTTTTCCAGTTTTTCCATTAACAAGCTCTTTGAACCTATTTCCTTTTTGGTATTTTCAATACTCTTTAATGGAAATAGTTCTGTGAAGTCATCATATAAAAATAGCAAATCATCGTGCAAATCGGGGTATGTTGTTTGGCAGAATCCGATATTTCCTTCCTTTGCAGCCGCTTCCAAACCAGCGGCGGTATCTGACAACTCTGTTGCGCCGATAGTTAAAAGCATCGACTTGACGGCATGGACCGTCAATTCAAAAGTCCGTATATCATCCTTTTCCAGGGCAGACTCCATGATTTTTGTTTCTTTCAAAATCTTTTCAAAAAAAGCCAGCAAGCTATCAAAATAAACCGCTTGTTCACCAGAGGCATAACGTAATCCAACCTCAACATTTATCCCCCCAATTTCGAATATTTTTTCCAGAAAATTTCCCGGTACGCTGCCCACTAGTTAAAACCTCCACTATCTGAGATGTTGCTTAAGTTTTTCCATGACCCTTACTTTATCAATTGGTTTAACAATAAAGTCAGAACCACCAACCATGATTGCTTTCGCAACATATTCTTTGCTGGCATTTCCGGTAAGGAAGATAATTGGCGCTTTGTGCCCCAACTCCTTGATTTTTGTCGCCAGTGTATATCCATCCATCTCCGGCATTTCAATATCGAGGATAAATAAATCCGGTTTATTGGTTGCCAGATAACGAAGCGCCGTGTGCCCACTGGTCAAGCAAGTTACTTTGTAATTTGTTCCATCCAAAAATGATTTGAGTGCTCCTAAGAAAAACGAGGCATCGTCAACTGCCAGAATTTTAAATTCACGGCCGTCATCCACTACCTCATCGGTTATATCTTCACCGTCTTCCATCTGCTGTGCCATCTGCATGGCGATTGACAATGCCGAAGCTTCAGTAAAGAAAGCAGTAAGCTCAGCTTCCAGTTTTTCGATTGGTATTTCTTTTGCCAAATTAAGTAAATTAAGGCAAACTTGGGCAAGTCTTTCGGCAAAAAGTTTATCAAGTAAATCCCATATAACAATTAAACTCTTGGAAATCATCGCCGTATCGCGGGCTGCAAGCGCATCTTTTATGCTCCGCTCATGCGTTGGGTATGTATCTATAAAGGTGTTCATTTTCTGGATAAAGGCATCAACTTTTTCTTTATCCATCTGCTCAATTTTGCTATCAAGTTTTAGTTCTGACATAGTCAGCAACCGCTTTTTAATTAACATACAACCTCCAAAATTATAAAAAATCAAGACCCCATTACTTCAATAAAAGAGTATCATATGATATAGGAAATGTCAAACATTCGCGATAAGATTCACGATAAGATTTGGTTTACAAATCGCAATCTTTTCTTTATAATCATTATATAAAGATTGGAGTCAATGATGAAGATAAAAACCAATGCCAGTCCTTCATCCGAAATTTCTAAGCGAGAGACCGAAAACGCTCGTATTTCTTACGAAGCAGCCTTAGAAAGTATAGTTTTATTTGAAAATGACGGTGCTCTGCCCCTTAACCCCGGCAAAATCGCCTTATACGGCAATGGGGTGGTCACAACCTTAAAAGGTGGTACCGGCAGTGGTGAAGTCAATGAACGGAACAGTGTCTCCATTCTTGAAGGTATGGAAAATGCCGGTTTTATTATTTCGAACCAGTCCTGGTTAAATGATTATTGTAAAGAATACAAAATAAAGTTGGATAGTTACAATGAAACCATCCGGAAAATGATGAAGGATGTTTTCTTTAAATTTCGTTTTGCTGATCTCCATGAAATAGTTGGGTTTAGTTTCAATCATCCATATGGGCGGATGATCACTGATGATGATGTCAAGGAAAGCGCTTGTGATACCTGCCTTTATGTATTTGCCCGGCAGGCAGGCGAAAGCATGGACCGTAATCCCGATGATTTTTCTTTTAATCTGGCTACTGAAGAAATCGAGCAAATCCGTTTCTTGGCGAAAAGCTACAAGAGAACCATCATTGTCATCAATACCGGGGCTTTAATGAACATCAGCCCATTATATGAGATGAAGGGGATTAATGCCATCATCTATATGGGGATGCTTGGTGGTTCCGGTGGTTATGCGCTTGCCGATATTCTAGCCGGTAAAGATGCACCTTCGGGTCATTTAGCCGCGACATGGATGAAGACATATGATGATGTACCTTTCGGCCGGACTTATGGGAAGCTGGCGAACCTAGCGAGGGAAGCTGACTACAAGGAAGGTATTTATGTCGGGTATCGTTATTATGATACTTTTAATGTTGAACCGCGTTATGAATTCGGTTATGGCAAAAGTTATACGACTTTTATGTTCCAATGTCTTTCGGCAGTGGTGGACAGAACTACCGTTTCAATGCGGGTTTCCGTTACCAATACCGGCAATTATTACGCTGGGCGGGAAGTGGTTCAGATTTATGCCTGCGGTCCCAAAAATATAGAGCGCCCTTATCAACAGTTGGTCGCTTTTAGTAAATCCAAAACCTTGGCACCGCAAACATCCGAGGAATTGGAACTTAGTTTTGATATGCAGGATTTGGCGAGATACGATGAAGAAACCAATGTATTTATCCTCGATGCCGGTGAGTATGTTGTCCGGATTGGCAACTCCAGCCGCAATACAATCCCTTATGTATCGGTCAAAATCGCAACCGATGTCATTATTTCCCGTCATCTTCCGTTTAAACGCGAACGACCAAACATCACCGAAATGGCACATCCGACCGACAAAAAAACCAATGGCCACAACATGAGCCGTTCGAAGAATTTTTTCTTAAAGGCTGACAACCGTGAGCCCATTTTCCGCTTGATTGTAAATGTTGAAGAGTTTGAGAGTTTTAATTATACTGTCCGGATGGAAAATATTTACGAGCCGGAGAATCATATTGATGACAAAAATGAAGCCGTCAGAAATGTTTTATCATCTTTGACTATTAATGACTGTGTTGATGTCGTGGTTGGTGACGGACTGGATTTATTTGGCAAATTCCACGATTTTATTTGTCCCGGAGCGGCTGGTTATACAACACCTAAACTGGTTGGTAAGGGGTTACAGGATATCGCTTTTTGTGACGGTCCTGCCGGAATCAGATTGATTAAAACTGCTGCCTTAAGAAACGGAATCCTGAGCGGATTCCGGCGAAATAAAATCAAACCGATGGAACCGCCCATCAGTTTCTTTAACCATCTTCCCAAATTTGTCTTGAAAATGATGCTGGGTAATGCCAAACGAGACAAGTTGCTTTATCAGTATACTACTGCTTTTCCGGCCGCTGGTACATTGGCGCAGTCTTGGAATACCGATTTGATTGAAAAAGTGGGACAGGCAATCAGCCGGGAAATGTCTGAATATGGTGTAACTTTCTGGCTGGCACCGGGTATGAATATCCACCGCAACCCTTTATGCGGGCGCAATTTTGAGTATTATAGTGAAGATCCGCTACTAAGTGGCAAGATGGCAGCCGCGGTAACCAGAGGTGTCGAGGAAACACCCGGCAATTTCGTCACCCTTAAGCATTTTTGCTGTAATAATCAAGAAACTGAGCGAATGCAGATGTCCAGTAATTTAAATGACCGCGCCCTCCGGGAGATTTATCTGCGTGGTTTTGAAATAGCCGTACGGGAAGCAAATCCGTCGGGGGTCATGTCTTCGTACAACAAGCTTAATGGAATTTATACTTCGAATCTATATGATTTATTAACCAGGGTTTTACGACATGAATGGGGTTTTACCGGGGTTGTAATGACTGACTGGATGGCGACTGTAAAAGGTGTGGCGGATGCCGCTTTGTGTCTTAAGGCCGGCAATGATTTGATTATGCCGGGGACGAAACGGGATAAAAAAGTGATTTTGAAGGCGCTTAAGAAGGGATTGATTAGTGAGAATGATTTGCGGCGCTGTACAGCGAATGTGGTACGCGCGGTGATGCAGGGTAGGGGTGGACTTAAACCATAAAACAAAGAATGTCGCAAATGCGACATTCTTTTACATAAAGAGTGCCTCTCTCTTTATGTTTCCATCTGCCTTCCCAAGAAACCGGCAGCTGATTGAATTAGTTTCTGTTCTACTTCACCCATTTTGGCTTTTATGTCATTTTCTAAGAGGATGACCGCACCGATAACGTCACCTTCACAAATTATCGGGGCAATCGCCTGATGTTCATATTCACCACCGGAAGTCATGTCGGTGGATATGGTGATAAAATTTTTGTCGCCACGGGACGCAATCACCATTTCACGATTATTTATTTTGTCTTCCAATTCACGGCTCAGTGATTTTCCCATTAAGTGTTTAAACCCACCGGACACTGCTATAAACTGGTCGCGGTCAGCGATTAGGGCGGTATGACCGGAAACCTGGGCAAGGCTTTCCGCATATTGCTTCGCAAAGGTAGTCATTTCACCTATCGGTGAATATTTTTTTAGGATTATTTCACCTTCGCGGTCAGTAAAAATTTCTAGGGGGTCAGACTCCCTAATCCTGAGAGTCCTCCTGATTTCTTTTGGTATTACGATACGACCGAGGTCATCTATTCTTCTTACAATTCCTGTTGCTTTCATATAGATTCTGTGCTCCTTTCGTATGTTTGAAAAGTTATTCAAACAGTAAAAATAGAAAGACTAGTAAACTAGCCTACGTATTTCTATTATTTGTAAAAAAAGAGAAAATATGTGTGATGGTAAAAAGTCCCACCGACAATACGGTGGGGATTTTGGATGATTATAAGAGTTTGAGTTTCCCCAGAAATTGAGTTCGAAAGTGCCCTAAGCCTTGCAAATACAAGGAAAACTGACAATTAAAAAGTGAAAATCCCCGTTTTTTGTGGTATAATGGAATTGTCTAATAAACCAAACAATACGCACAAAAGAAAGGATTTTCACATGACTAATTATAACATGATTTCAAACAACTTAAAACGGGGAATAGTAAATTTTTCGGTAAAAATTTCGCAGGGGTTGACCCAGCCGGAAACCAAGTTCGTTTCGCAGATGATATACGGTATTTTATCGGCCCAGAACTGCCATTTATCGAAAATAGCGCGGGAACTTTCAGAGAATATAACCCTTAAGAAAGTAATAGACCGTCTGTCGCGCAACCTGAATGCATTTAATAACGGAAACCTGCTCTTCAAGAACTACATCAAGAAGATAAAAGGGGTCTTGTCCGACAGGACCGTGTTGATAGTTGACGGTGGCGACATCACAAAACCATGCAGTAAAAGCCTGGAACACATGGGCAGGGTTAAAGACGGCAGCACGGACACGATCGGGGACGGTTACTTCACCCTTTCCGTGACGGCACTGACCCCTGAGCACAGGATGCCGGTCGGTGTATATACAAGGGTTTATTCTGCTTCGGAGCCGGGTTTTGTGAGCGAGGATACCGAGGTCTTAAATGCCCTTGATTTCCTGTCACGTAATTTCAGGAAGAAGAACATCAGGGTATTTGACCGTGGTTACGATGCAAATATTTATTACGGACGGTTGATAGACAGGCAGGAATCCTTTGTAATCCGGGCAAAGAAGAACCGTGACGTCATATATAAGGGTGTACGCGTGAATATAATGTCCCTTGCGAAGCGCTTCAAGGGTAAATACAGCCTCAAGTTCACAAAGAAGAAAAAAGACACCGATTTAAAGATATCCATTATCCCGGTGAGGCTCCCCAGCCGCCGAGAAGCGGAACTTAACCTTGTCGTATGCCGCGGTTTCGGGATGGATCCGTTGCTTTTGCTTACAAATCTTAAAAGCGACGATAACCGTCTGGCAGTGGTGATAACGAAGGTATATTTATTGCGTTGGCGGATTGAAGAGTTTTACCGATTCAAGAAACAGCAGTTTGATTTTGAGGATTTCCGCGTCAGGTCGCTCAAATCAATCAGGAACCTTGACTTACTGTTGACCATCGCGATTGGCTATATAGGGATGATGAGTGAAAAGGGTGACGAATACCGGATGAAGATGGAATTGATAGAGGTATCCAAGCGTATAAAGGGTGTTCCCAAGTTTACATTTTATGCGATGGCGGATGGCATGCACTTTTTACTGGCTAAAACAGGAAAAGGTATCGGGGAACTGCTACGACCGAAGCCTAAATCAATGCAGTTGTCGTTGTTTGATATACCATATGTGTGCTGGAGCGGATAAAAAATGGGGAAACTCAAAACATGTTTTCATTGACACAAGTCCTCATATGCGTTACCATGTTACTAATAACAGCGCATATGAGTGTGCTTAAAGGGTAAAAGCTTGTGATTGGCGGTCAAACTTCTCACAGGCTTTTTTATTGATTACATAGTATTTCATGGTTGACCTCCGTTATTTCTGTTGTACAACATCCCCAAAATTTCATTTGTTAAATTGGTGTGGTATTCATTTGCCAGATAACCAGCAGAATACAAGCCCCACAAAAATCCATAAATTTTACAGTACATCTTTTCTCTTACAATCTCAATACAACAGTAATTTAAATCTTCAGCCCAGCGTTTGCATGAAAATCTGCCTTCTCTTTCTAGCTTTTCGACTAAATCCTTTAAAGTCATGTTCACATACCTCCTTCATAATCGGGCTTGTCAATACCTAATGCCTTACTGATACGGCAGATAGCCGGCCAGGCTTTTTCTTGCCCGCCACTGGTAACCTTGGTGACATGTTGCCTGCTGAGTCCGAGTAAGTCGGCTAATTGCTTATTGGTGATGTTACTTTTAACCATTGTGACCCGCGCATTCATGCTCCAATCCTGATATGCTTTTGTGGCACCCATTTTTTATCCTCCTTTATTTGGTGATTTTGTTACGACTTCGCAACTAAACAGACTTTGAGGTATTTACATATGATTATGCGTTTTTCATATGTTGTCATAATTTTTGACTGCGACCCGCCATAAGTCTATAAAATGTGCTGAATACATCCCATAAATATCTCGATCTTTTGCTAAATGAACAACCGGGTCATGTGGTATATTACGAAAATCCCAGTTAAACAGAACTTCGGAGGTACCATCTTTGTGAGCCAATAAAATGAAGTTCATTTGTGGTTCGGCACGTCCAATTAATTTAAAATCATAACTGCCAATGGATTTGCTTTTATTTATGTTGCCCTTTATCTTCTGGAATCGTTCCAATGCCGTAGAATCCCCGACATCCTTCCATGTTAATCCTTTTTCTATTTGCCGGGCAATTTCCAAAAGCGACTTTTGATAAGTGTCAGATACATATAGTCGCTCATTTGATTTTGTGTATTGTGCATCATCAAAATTAAACGAAGTATTTTGCACATGCTCCAATACAGGTAAAATATCCATTACATAATTCCACGCACTTTTCGGCGTCCCCATTTTTACGATTTTTGCACATTGCTTTTGAGTATTTTCATTCATAAAAGTACCTCCTACGGTTTCAAAAAGAATTGATAGTTCACTAGCATCAGTAATAACAAAAAAATGTGTTGGAATCTCGAGCTTTTTGTTTACTTTTTCGGTACAATCTGTTAAAATAAAGTTGGCGAAATAATTTGCCAAAAAATGTAAATAATGTTATTGGTGTTTTTGATGGCAATCCTCGGTGACTACTGGCGGATTGCTATTACAATTTTGAGTATAATTGGAAACATCCAATTTGTCAACATTTATTTTTGGGAAATTCCAAAAGAGGTTTTTATGCTTTCTCCCACCGAACGAATCATGGCATTGATTGAGGGAAGCCCATATAATGCTAAACAATTATTGAAGGAATTGGGACTTTCAAACAGCACAATATCAGACTGGAAGCGAGGCAAGGGAAAACCGTCATCTGATGCGGTAGTGAAGTTTGCGGAATTTTTCGGTGTAACCACAGATTATATACTTTTGGGCAACGAAAAGAGGGAGAGAGCAGAAAATGAATTTCCCAAACCAGTTTTGCTGAGTGAGCTTGAGTTCGAAGTGATAAAGGCATATCGCGAACTAAGCAATGAAAAAATGGAAATGATTCTGGATTCACTTAGGATAGAAAAAAGGGATGTATCACCCACCTTGGAATCTATAAAAAGAAAAAGAGCTTGAATTAGTTATAAGTACAAATAATAACCAAACTAAAAATTTCTTAATAAATTTGTTGCGACGTCGCAACATCACATAAGACAAACCCAATTCCAAAAAGGGGATTATATGTTAGGCAAAACACATGGCGCCGCCGGTGTCCTTTCCGGATTATTACTAGCAAATTACGTATTTAAAGACATTCACATTGTACAAACCATTGGAATTGTTGCAGTAACCACGGCAGGCAGCCTGTTTCCGGACATAGATCATGGAAACAGTACATTAACAAATCGTTTTCCGCAGATAAGTCATTACTTTAGCCGTTACCTCACATCCTGCACGGTAGGATTTGGCGATGCGAAATATACGCAGTCATTAATATCTCACAGAGGTTATGCACACTCTATTTTCATGCTAATCTCACTGTTCATTTACTTGTTACCTGTATTATTTTTTGGTTTAGACTACTTTTTGATATGGGTATTTCTTTCTGTAGGAATCATATCCCATTTATTATTGGATGTCGTAACTATAGATGGTATCAGGTTATTTGCCCCTTTTTCAAACAAAAAGTTTTCGTTAACATATATTCGTACAGGTGGGATTGAGGAAATAATTATTCGATTGCTAATTATTACCGGTATAATTTATGTAATCTATAAGATTTTTGTCGGAGCAATATATTGAAAAGATTTGGTTATGGTTTTTTACTATTAACGGTTAATTCCATGATGCGCCCTTTCAGAATTGTTGGACGCATTACTTTTGTGGTGTTAGGAATAATTGGTTTTTTGTCGGTAAGAGAGTTAATGCAAGTTGTTTCGTCCGGCGAAGCAACGGTAGCTGGGTATAGCATTTTAGAAATCGTCTGGGCTTTCGTTTTCCCCCTCATTTGTATTTTACTTTTCCCATTATGTTTTTTTGGACAGCGGATTCTAGAATTCTGTCAAGAGATTCTAGTATATCATTACTCCAAAAGTTATAAACCGAAACCACGAAAAACTCGTTATACCAGTTGGCGTAACGAAAGCGCTAAAAGAGAGGAAGCGGAGCAAGAACCGATAGCTGATGAAAAGGATGATAATCTGGAAGCCCTGGAAGCCCTTTTCAAAGGCACAACAACAGAGCAGGACTTATTGAAGCGGTACAAAGACTTGATTAAGATATACCATCCGGACAACCAGGCTGGCGATACTTCCATGACGCAAGCGATCCAAAATATCTACGAACGGTTAATGGTTAGTCAGGGATGGAAACAAGCAGCACCCCAAAACGACAATTACTATCACGATGAAGATAATGTCGAACCAACACACGAGCCAGTAGATGAGATGGAACAAAACGAACCAGTTACACAAGATGTCACTACCGAGCAAGAAGAAGCGGTGATCAAAATAAACAAAATATTAGATGAAGCCCATGATTGCTTTTTTGATCATAAAAAATATAGGATAGCATTAATGATGTACCGCAAAGCGTTTAGAATCAATAAAAAAGTATTTGGCAAAACAAGCCACAACTCCATAATTATTTACACAACCATTGCTGATGTGTATTTTCAACAGGAAAAATATGCAAAAACAAAGATGGTTTTAAATAAGATGATGAGGATTGCCTTAAAATTGGATAGTGGTAATGGAATAAATGTTGCTGATACATACTTAAAATTTGCAAATTTTTACGAAACGGTGGGTAAGTATTCCGAAGCAATTGACGCATTGCAAAATGCGTTGGAAATATATGAAAGCCAAAATGTTTGCGATTATGAGTTTTTAGATTCGATTAGTAACGATATTGAAAGGTTTGAAGACAAACTTCTGGAGTAAGTTATGTTGCGACGTCGCAACATTTGCAAAAATTAATTTGACAAAATACAATAGGGGTGCTATGCTAAGTACATAAGAGGAACGACCGCCACAAGGTGGTTGACCGTATAGAGTAGCAAAAGCCACCCGTCACTGACCAAGTTTTAGGGTGGTTTTACTATATAGCATTAATTAAACGTAAAAATAAACGTTAGTAATGCCAGGAGAAATAGACCAAAGGCTATTAAGTCCCTGAAATCACGTGGATTTCTCATAGGCATCACCTCCTCGATTTGATGGGAGGTCAACACACCCGTAACACGGAAGTTCCTAAAACGGAGTATACCATAACCGACATCATTCGACAAGAAAGATTTTGTTGCGACATCGCTATATTTGCAAAAATTAATTTGACAAAATACAATAGGGGTGCTATGCTAAGTACATAAGAGGAACGACCGCCCACAAGGTGGTTGACCAGTAAAACAAGTAGCAAAAGCCACCCGCAACCGTCAAGTATTAGGGTGGTTTTGCTATGTAACATTAACTAAACGTAAAAATGAACGTTAGTAATGCCAAGAGAAATATGCCAAAGGCTATTAAATCCCTGAAATCACGTGGATTTCTCATAGGCGTCACCTCCTCGATTTGATGGGAGGTCAACACACCCGTAACACGGAAGTTCCTAAAACGGAGTATACCATAACCAGCATCATTCGACAAGAAAGATTTTGTTGCGACATCGCAACATGAAATTTAATAACAACTAAAGACATTTTGCAAAGTTCGAAAGGTCTAACTGCTTTATGCAATGAAATTACCGGAAGAACCGGCAGTCTTTCTGATTGGAAAAAGGGAAAGATATATCCGGATTCACTAAGAGCAATCTGCTTAAAAATTCAAGGTATCAAGCGATTTCATTTTAGGATTACCACAAACAATTAAATATGACAGCAAGTTACCTTATGAAAAGGAACTGCTATGTAATTATTGCAAGCTGGATAGCCGGGGTGTTCATCGAGTTCACACAATTATTTATGAAGAACTAGATCGAATGAAATATAGCATGAAAAAACCGTTGCCGGATTATTAAGAGGGAAGCAAATGTCACCTATATAGTAGTATATTAGCAATAATGTGCCTTGCTTCTATTCATTCTAGTACCATTCTATTCATTCTCGTCATTTTAGTCAACTAGAATTGTATATAAATAAAAATGGCAGAAACCTCAATAGATTGCGATGTTTCAAAAATGAAAAACATGAGTAAAAGATTAATCTGTATCCCCATCCACTGTCTTGCCATACAACAAGGGATAATTCCTTGCCCCATGCAACACCCGGTAAACAAATACACTCCGGTCAAATATCCTGTAAAATATTATGTATGGTTTTACCATCAACATCCGGTATCCCATATCAGCCATTTTTTTGTCGGGAACGAGTCTGCCACGTTTTGGAAATGTTGCCAAATCGATGGATTTACTGATGATTTCATCATGCATCCGGAGCGCGGCATCAGGATCATCCTGGGCAATGTATAAAATGATTTCTTCTAAATCATCAAGAGCTTCCTGTAGAAAAGCTACTTCATAAACTTCCATCAATCAACCCTTTGAGCCTTTCACTGACTTCTGCTACCGTGTAAGTTTTGGCACCGGATAAACGGTTTGCTTCCGATACAAGCAATTTTTCCCGGAGGTCAAGCATTTCCTCCCGGTACTCATATGCTTCAATACTCATGACCACCAAATCCCCTTCACCGTTCTTGGTTAGGAACACTGGCTCATGTTTCTCCCGGCATAAAGCCGAAATACTGTTATATTCATTTCTAAGAGCAGTAGATGGTTTAATCGTCATTTAAGCACCTCTTGATAATATTATGTACAAATTATATCATTATAATTCCCAGATTGCAATCAAATAATTAATAATGTTGCGACGTCGCAACATTTTTTGGCTCCTTCACAACATTTGAACAAGCAAAAGAAAAATAATATTTCAAATTTGAAAAAAAGACTTGACAACGTTACAACTTTTACCCATTCTGGCATCACTCCAAATAATTATCCAAAATTTTATAAGAAAGGAGCACTTAATATGCATGTAATGGAGAACCACACCCAAACACCCCAAAATCAAGGAAATCAATTACTTAAATCAAAATATAATCAGTTGATTAAATTATACGAGCTTAAAGAGAAGGAACTGGAAGATTTACGTGAAATAAAAATGAAACTCGAAGAAGAGCATGAATTAATGAAAATTGAACTAGAAGGTTATAAACATCAATTGTCTAAACTATCAGATATTTCTTTCTCTGATGATATACATAAGTTTTTCCATGACTTTAGTGCCATAATCAAAAGCTTGGACCAAAAGAATGCCTTCATCCCATATACTTATTCGTCCAAATATTCAAAGGACTACTGTAAGGTTGATAAGACAGAATTTGAAAAGTGTTTGGCTGAAATAAGCGACATTCCGCTTAAAATGTTTCGGCAGTATTGTTCCCAGTTTATGCTTGTGAAATCAGAGGATGGGAACTGCGTTTTTAACAGTAACAAAATTCAACTTTATTATATAAATAAATATGCCGTTGCCGGTATTCTGGGTGATGAAGAGGGGTAAATATCATGTTGGGTATGTATATAAAGGAGTTTATAGCCATATGCACCCACTTAGAATCGGAATCTTACCCGGTAAAGAATGACTTCATCCGGATCAGACGCGAAGCCTTGGATGCTTTACTAAATAAAAATAAATATGAAACTGCGCAGAACAAGTTGAAGATTTGGAAAGCATTGAATTGGATTTCAACGGATGAACGTGGATTGACCAAAAAGATTTACGACGGGGAAACAAAAAAATACTATCCCCATGTACTTATCAGTGTGACGGTTTATCAGACGCTGAGGGATTTGACTGGGGGGACTAAGCATATTACTTCCTGACTCTCCCTGACGGGAGAGCAGAACCGGAATCTTCTACCGAAGATTCCGGACGCCAGTATTATATAATCCAAGCGAGCGGATATACTCCATATACTCCCACACACCGATAACATGCCTCCCTCCTTGGTTGCTCCTTGGTCGCTCCTACGTCACTTCCGCGTCACACCCTGCGTCCTTCGCCATGTTATCGGCATATGTGCATATATTCCACATATCCCCTCGCTAGTATTATAAATACTAGCTCATTATAGACTTAATGTAAAACACTAATATGACCATTATATATAAGGGATTGACCTCACACATATTTAGCATATTATTTACCCCATTTATCCTTACGTAGATAATACACAAAAACAGGTGGAAACCATGAAATATGATTTGCTTATCCCATTTAAAGAGCAACTGGAAAATGATTTGCCAGCCAATACCGCCAAGACATATTATGCAGCGATTGTGAAGCTGTTCCGTAACCAGCAGTTTAACTCATTCCAAGAACTAGAAGCTGATTTTTTCGAAAAGGCTATTCCTACATTGTTCAAATCGAAAAACGAATTCAGTGCGGCTAAGAACAGTCTCCTACGGCTTAAGAAATTATATCCGGATGTTAAAGTCCCGGACGAAGGTTTTTTTCAGGAAGTAAGTGCCACTAAGCGAAACCGGAGAAGAAAGCCCACGAAAATCATAGATTTGGACCGGGTCAAACGCACTGTGAACCAGATTAGTAACCCAAAACTAAAATATGCCTACCGGCTTGCGATGATATCCGGACTCCGGGTTGCTGAGTTAAGCCGGTTAGAAGCCCCGGATTTTGAATTTGTTGATGGAAACATAATTGTTAACGTAAAACATGGCAAAGGTGGCAGTAACGGTCAGATAATGTGCATAAACGACCCGTATTTGTACGAGAAGTTGCAAGACTATATAAACAACCATGAAGGTGATTCAAACCCATTATTTTATTCTGAATCACATATGCGGAATGAAGCCAACCGTTTGAACCTAGAATGCCATGACTTCCGCCGGATATTTGCCCAGACCTTGCGTAATCAACTCAAAAATGAGGGGAAAGAAAACAGTGAAATAAACCGGACAGTTAAAAGCCAATTGCGTCACAAGCGTTTTTCCACTACCAAGCGATATCTATACAACCGGAAACTGGTCATCAAGTAGAGAGAGGATGGAAAATGAGCATTAACACCAAGAAAACAGAATCGGACATCTTCATTGAAAACCTGTTTGTATCAATTTTTAAATTCATATGGTACATTATCTCCGGATTTTTCCGGGGAGTCAAAAAACTGGGAAATAAGAATATATTAATTACGTTTCTCATTATATCAATATTATCACTAAGTATTTACCATTATCGCGATTTTATCTTGAGCTTGCCATATCCGGATATGCACAAAATGATTGCATTCGTTTTCGTATTGGCGTTGCCTGTAATTTTTCTTGTTATCGCCGGAAATTGGGGGAAGGGTAGGGCTTCAGACTACGATAAAATTTTTGAATCTATTGCTTTCAAAGGCCGTAACGGTAAATATCCGTTTTTTTGCAATGTTAAGATAGAAGGAAAGAAGCAGACATACCTTTTTAAGTCCAATATCCCATTGTGTGAATGGCTCAAACAAAAGGATTTATTGGAAACGGCTTTTGACCGTAATATTCTTAGTCTAAAACAAGGAAAATCAAAAAACCTGATTATCATGACAACAGTCCCAAGCGATTGTGTGATACCAACTTTTATCAGCTGGAAGGATGAATACCGCTCAAATAAAGAAAGTGTCCTCTGTATCGGAGTCGGTGCATTACAAAAGATAAGCTTCGATTTAAATAAATCACCCCATGCCTTGTTTGCCGGGGAAACTGGTTCGGGAAAATCAGTGCTTTTAAGAAGCTGCCTATGGCAATTGATAATGGTCGGAGCAAGGGTTATCATGATTGATTTTAAAGGTGGCGTAGAATTTGGGAAGCAATATGAGCGTTATGGTGAAGTTATTACAAAACGCGAACGGGCTTTGGAAGCGCTGGACTGCCTTGTGGCAGAAAATGCAGTAAGGCTGGACCTTTTCAGGGAGCTTGATGTCAAAAATTTAACTGAGTATAACCAGAAGACAGGAGGAAATTTGTGCCGGATTGGGCTTTTCTGTGATGAGATAGCAGAAATGCTTGATAAAAAAGGAGCCTCAAAAGCAGACAGGGTTATCCTGGACAAGCTCGATGGGCGGCTATCTACTCTCGCAAGGTTGGCAAGGGCGACCGGAATAAATTTGATTTTGGGAACACAGCGCCCGGATGCCAATGTCATAACTGGACAACTTAAAACAAATATCACAACAAGGGTGTCTGGCCGGTTTGCCGACAAATATGCGTATGAGATAGCACTTGGAACAGCAACACTATTTGAGCTTCCCGATATTCAAGGACGCTTTATTTTTAAACAAGGGGCGGAATTAATCGAATTCCAAAGCTATCTATTTAATGACAACATGGTCAGGAATATCGATATCGAACCGAGCGATGCTTTAACCGATAATATTAAAGTTTTTTTCCCTTCGGTTAACAAACCGGGGGTTTCAGAGCAAAAAGTGGTATCAATACCGGAAAGCAGTAACTCCAAATATAATGAATGGTCAGCCGGGCTTGATGAGCTGACGGAAGGCAATTTAAATACGGATTATTAGGGAGGAATTATGAAAAGCAAAAAAAATGGTGAACAACCGAAAGTTTTAAATGTACGTCGACCGAAGGATGATGATTACATAATTAAGCGAAACGGCTATATGAAAATTCTACGTGTGCTGTTTTACATCATATTATTATTTTTCTTTGCCCGTGGTGTTATTGTTTCTTTACAACCCACCGATGAGGAAGGATTAATCAGGACGATGGAAAATTTCAAGCAGGAGTTTGCGTCGTTTAAGGGTGAAAATGAGGAGATAATGGCTTTTGCACAAAACTTCGCTCGTGAGTATCTGACTTATACAGTACGTGGCGCTGAAGAGCACAAAAGCCGGATGCAGCCGTATATAAGCAACAGAATAAACAACATTCCGCATTTAACGGATTTCTCCGGCAGCGCCACCGTCAATTACATCCAGGCATATCGAAAAGAGCAATATGCTCCTAACCAATATGATGTGTATATTAAGGCAGAAGTATCCTATAGCACGGTTACTGTTGAAGAAGGCTTAACCACCACAACAACTACAGTAAAACCGACTTACCTAAAAGTTCCAGTTTTTGCCGGCAATGGTGCATATATCATTGAGGATCTTCCGGTTTTTGTGGCTGACAGCCTTTTAAAAGGCAATTACAGTCCCCAAAATATCTCTTTGTCCAGATCCGGTGATGTAGTGGTATCTGATATTAAGGTTGCGCTGCTCAATTTTTTATCAGCATATTATGAGGCAGAGCAAAGCGTCATAGATTATTACCTATACCGTAACGCCGATAAAAGCACTTTCTGGGGGCTTGATGGTCGATACAGTTTCGACAAATTGGATTCACTTAATGTTTATAACCTAAGTAATAACGAGTATCTTTGTGTGGTCGGAATATTCATAAAAGACAGCATCAATGATGTGAGACTATATCAAGGCTATAATCTCATAATCCGGGCAGAAGGTACTCGTTACTATATAAAAGATATGAACACCAAAACTATTAATCTTAATTTTTAGGAGGAAAATTCATGAGAAAGAGAATCAACAAAGCATTAAACATCATTTCGTATGCCACACTTCAAACAGCGTTAGTCTTAAGCTTTTCGCTTGCTGTATATGCTGAAGATATAGGTGTTGAAGCAGGGGGAAGATGGTTACTTAAGGAAATGGGGTGGGTCGGTTTAATTATAGCTTGTGGGATTGGAGGAAAATTATTGCTTGCTAGAAACTTTGTTGCAGGGGTAATGATTCTCCTTATTGGCGGGGCGATTATGTTTTTTACCCATAATCCGGATGTATTCATATCAATTGGCTCGCAAGTTGCGAGAATAATCGGATTCGGATCGTGAGGTGCTAATGGCCGGTAATAATGAAACTCCCAAGGTAAACTTATATTCTTATAATAAGGCATGGAATGTAGAAAAAAAGATTTATTCCATCATGAACATGATTCTCCCGGTACCTATCAATCCCTATATGGTATTAGTGTTTTTTGCTGTGTTACTGTTTGTCATGGTAGTTGAGCGAATAATTCCTGTGTTGATGATTGTCCCTTCCATAGTAAAATATTTAGCTTTTCCATTTATCGGGGCGACATATCTCATGAAAAAGAAACTGGATGGCAAGAATCCACTATTGTATTTAGTTGGGATTATTTATCATGTGTTCTTTGAGCGGGGTAAGTACTTAGAACGCTTTAAAAGTCATGCTGACAGGGAAGACAAGCTGATGCTAGATTGGAATTGTAGCCGGGGTAAGTGTAAAAAAGGAGAACGTGATAATGAAGTGCCCGATTAATTACTTTAAAGGAAATCTAATTTTCCCGGATGACCGCAGTGTCTGGGCAGCATTCAGGTTAATTGGTTATGATTATGATTTTTTGGATGATGAGAGTAAAATAACCCTACTTTATAAATCAGCCCGGTTTTTATCCGGGTTAATATCCCGTGCCCAGATATTAATTATCCTAATGGAGCGGAATAATAAAGATCATTTCAACAAACTCCGAGCCCGGATCCGGAGAACTGATCCGCTTTATGAAGTTGCCGCCGACCATGCACACGATACTGAAAAATATCTGTCAAAGACATTGACTTCAAGCGGCGATGTAAATGATTACCGTTTTTATTTGATGGTCAAGTTGTCCGAAGATAATCCGGATTTCATGCACACAGCTTCGGATATGTATCAATACATAATCAAAGACCCGATAAATGCTATAAATGTTGCATTTAATTTTGATACAAAGGATATCCTGGCAAGCCGGATAAAAAAAGCAATCAATACAGCGAACAAGTTCTATAGCTCCCAACATAAAAAAATGAGTTTGGAAGCTATCAGTGGTGAAGAGCTTCAAACCTTGTACCGCCGTATGTCATACCGGGGTCTTAGTGAACCTATCAGGCTTTCATATGCCGATGACAACTTTGGTGAATGGCAACCCTCGGCTGACCAAATAGAAATTAGCAGCAATGAACAGATTATCCGGCCATACCACCGGGATATCATCAATTTGTTTACCGGGGTGATACGGAGTAAAAACCGTGTTTTGACGGTCTCCCATAACAATACCGTATCATATCAGACATTTTTGGTTATTACCCATATCCCTGAACCCCTAGAGTTTCCTGGTTGCGAATGGATATATATGCTTCAAAAGTATAATACCCAGGCCGAAGTATGTATATCATTGAGGTCCATCGAATACCGGGACGCTTTGTCAAAAGTAGAGTTAAAAAAACGGGAACTAAATTCACAGATCGGTAATGTGGTTGAAGCCGATGCCCGGGTACCAGAGGATCTCCTTGACGGCCAGAATGTCGCCGATGCCTTGGAAGCCGAACTTAAATCTTACCGGGAACCCATCCTGTACACATCAATAAGTATCTGCTTAGCGGCCGATTCCCCGGAGGAATTGGAAGAAAAGGTCATCATGATAAAAGAAGCATATGAGGATATGCAATTTGGCATTGAAAGACCTGTCGCGGACCAGATTAAGCTTTATATGCAGTTTATACCCGGTAATTATGTTGCGATTAGTGATTATACTTTAAAACTGACACCCTTGTGCCTTTCCGGTGGTATCATAGGTGCCGTGCACAAACTGGGTGACAGTGTCGGCCCATATATCGGCACAACCGGGGCGGAACGAAAACCGGTATATTTAGACATGTCGCAAGCCCCGCTCCGGAATAAGTCGGCCGCTGCCACTTTCTTTGGGAACCTTGGTGTCGGGAAATCATTTAATGCCAACTTGCTTTTATTCCTGACAGTATTATATGGTGGTTATGGTTTGATTTTTGATCCAAAAGGAGAGCGCTCGCATTGGGCGAGAGATTTCACGGTATTGGAGGGTATGATCAACCTGGTCAGCTTGAGTGCGGATGCTTCGTTTAAAGGTAAACTCGACCCATATAATATTTACAAGGATGATATCGATTCTGCCAATGAACTGGCTTTGAATGTAATTGCCGAGTTATTCAGGATTAGTCCAACATCGCCGGAATATACTGCATTGCTAACAGCGGCAAAACAGTTAAAGGATGATTTTAAAGCGGGGATCAATCAGCCGTCTATGCTGTATTTGGCAACTTTACTGGAAAATTTTGACAAGAGTGACAACCTTAGCAAAACCGCGGGTGACTTAGCCAGGCGGTTAAATCTTCAGGAAGTAGCCGGAATGAGTACATTACTTTTCGGTGATGGCACAGAGGAAGCAATCTCACTTAATAACCGGCTTAATATTTTACAAATCCAAAACCTAAAACTACCAAGCCCGGAAACTCCTAAAATTGATTATACCTCGGAGGAAATGCTGTCAACCGTCATTATGATGGTTTTGTCCCATTTTGCAAAACAATTCGCACTTGTAAAGAGACCGGTATTCAAATGTATTTTGTTTGATGAATCATGGGCGTTGGGTAAAACAGTTGAGGGTGTCAAACTATATGATTTCTTATCAAGGATGGGACGTTCACTGTTTACCGGGATTATTTTTAACGGCCACTCGGTGCTTGACATCCCGACAGAAGGTATCAAGAACACAATCAGCTATAAATTCTGTTTCCAAACTACTAATGATAGCGAAGCAGTCCGGATGTGTAATTATTTAGGACTTGAACCGACTGATGATAACAAGGATGTAATAAAAGGACTTGGAAACGGTCAGTGTTTATTCCAGGATCTTGACGGCCATGTTGGGGTATTGGATTTTGATGCCGTGTTCCAAGATATTATTAATGTATTCAGCACTACACCGACAACCGATGAACAGGAGTTTAATAAACTTAATCGAACTGATGAGGAGATTATTTCTACAGAAGTTTCTGATGCTGTAATTGATAACCATGATGATGCTTTTGACGAGGCCGGGGACATCGACATAGAATACGAATTTTCACTGGATGAACTCTTAGAACCAATTATGTAAAGGTAAGTATGAAATCATTGAAAATTTTTATCCCCCTCATATTATTTTTTTCGCCATTGCTATTAATGATGCTGATGCTTGGAGCCGGTGAAGCTGATTTTTCTTCCAAAGTATTTGCTTCCGAGGGACAAGCATATGAATATCAGTATGTCAGCCAGGAGCTGGGTGTGCCTTGGGATATAGTGATGCTTGCCGATGCTGTTAATGCGTGGTGGAATGATGAGAGTGATATTGAGGAACTAAATCCAATCTTGACTGCGCTGGAGTTCTGTATCCTCCAGGAAGATATTTATGAAGCAGTACCTATATATGAAGATATTTTAGTTGATGAGTACTTCGATGATGAATTGGATGAAATGGTATATGTTTATGAAACGGTTCAAGTCGGTATTGAATGGGTATTACGGGAAACCTGGTTACATAAAGGAACTGATAAAATCCTCTCATACATAAACCGTAGCAGGGATTCAATAAATACCCGCGATGCCACCAACATTGTTGTTGCCATAATGGATATCGCCGAACAAAAGTCATGTGATGAGTGGAAATACGACACCACGCTTTTTACTAACCTAGATTATAAATATGTATTAGGTGAACTGCTGGGTATATCGGATGATGACATCGAATTCATCATCGAAATGCACAATGCCCAATATTTGGCAGAACTTTACGGATATGAGCATCCATGGGACGAAATAGGTGATATTGATATCCCGGTCATCACTGGTAATGCAACCCGTGCCGACCTTGCCCGGACAGCGGTGTCGATTATCAACTGGCCTTACCAGCTCGGCGGGAAAAGTCCCCGGGTAGGTGCCCCCGCGGGACCGCTCGATTGCTCCGGATATGTGGATTGGGTGTATATCCAATGCTTTGGTATCGGTGTCAGTGCCGGGGGCAGGGTCCCGGCCGGGATAGCCGTTTCCGGGACAGCCATCCAGTTTTATGCAAGCGAAATGATAGAAGAGGGTGCTGCTGGTCTCAGGGTTGGAGATTTAGGCTTTACAAAGCATCCAAGAAATGTAAAAGCTGGTGAATACAACCATGTGGGGATTTATCTTGGCACAATCGGTGGTCAACAAGCATGGATCCATTGTGCCGGAAGGGCATTTGGCTTCGAAGAAAGACCCAGTGGTAGGGTGGGAATATCACTCCCGTCCGGCACTAACAATTATGATCATATCAGCGGAGTTTTTTATGAGCCGCCGATGGGCAGCATTACATTCAATTATTTTCGTCGGCCGCGCTTTATTTTTGCCGGAGATTAAGGAGGCAGGATGTATAAGATTACATGGACAAGGTTTATAATCATTTTCACGCTTACCCTTGCATTTTTATTTGGCAATGGGATAACAGCCCATGCAAGCAGTTTTGGTGAAATAAACAGCACGAATGAATATATAAACTTACGCCATAATTATTATTTGGATATTGAAAAAGTTGGAGTTTTAGATTCATTCTATAAATTTGTAAATGGGATGGCAAATGGATTATTCAGCATTATCAAGTTTATTGTTTACTGGGTCATCAGCTCGTTTTTGTTTGTCATGACTTTTGATCTTGCCGGATTATTCTCAGAACAGATAAAAAGTATATTAACTATATTAAATGATGGTGTGTTTATGCCGCTTTTGTATTTAGGTATAGCATTTTCGTTTTTCACCATAGTCAAACGCTTATTTCAACAAAATGTAGTTGGAATCATGATGGAATTAACTAAAGTAATCATCATCATTGCCCTTTCCATTGCATTAGTCCAAAAAGCTGACGTAGCCCTTCGTTTTGTTACCAATACTACTAGGAATATCAGCCTCTCAGCCATGAATGGCTTAAACCTAGTTGAAAGCGGGGATAATAGGGAGATACATGATTATGCGGCAGATACGGCAGATATGATGTGGGATAATATGCTTCATAAACCTTGGTTGTCCTTACAGTTCGGCGATGGTAATGAAATACATGAAGACATTGCAGAAAAACTTTTACGTACAGCACCAGGTTCATCTGAGCGGGCGAAGATTATAAAAGATAATGAAAGCCTTTTTCCAAAAGGCCTTGGAATGGCCAGATTTGGAGTATTATTCATTATGTGGCCGGTTACGATGTTAAAAAGTATGCTATTGATGTTTATATCGCTAATACTTATTGTATTTCAAGTAATTGCCATGCTTTTGCTTTTTGTCGCACCTCTGGTTTTAATACTTGCCTTTTTCCCGAGTTATCAAACAATAATTAACACATGGTTCATGAAATTTTTAGAAACGCAAGTTACTATTTTTGTTATTACTCTGGTACTTGGAATGATAATCAGGATAGACAGTTTAATATTTGGGTTTTCACATATATTGGGGTGGCTGGGTGTGATGATATTCCAATTAGGCATCATTGCGGTAATAATTTGGCAACGTGAAAAAGTAATAAGTCTACTGAGCAATTTAGGGAAATCCGTACAAAATCCACATTATTTAAATAGCAAGATGCGTAATTTCGATACTGTTCAGGCAACAAGAAAGGTTGCTGTGGGTACTGCAGAGGCTATTGGCAAGGCGTCAGTGGCAACCGGAAAAACGGTGATGGAAGCCGGGCGTGTCATGGGTAGTGCTGTTAAAGGTACTACCAACAACATAAAAGCCGGGACGCATTATTTGGCCGATAAACATAATGAAAGAGTAAATCGCGGGGTGGCTAACCATTTTAGCAAAATGGAGGGGGTTCATAATTTTACGGGACACCATGACTTCGAAGGTATATATAATTATGAAGAGCAATCCGGATTTCAACAAACCAATCTTGATCAAACCCCAAACCGCGAAACATCTTTTACACAGTACAAAAACGCACATACAGTTGAAGGGAATTATGTACCGCTTCCGCAACGACCTAACCTTACTCAAAGAGTAAATCAACGTAGAGAGGATGTAGTTACCCAAAAAACTGAAGCGGATTCCAACAAGCGTATCAAGTTACATATATCAGATCCGGAAGCATCAATGGCATCAGCCCGGTCAATCGCGTCAGCAGGGACTAGAATTTACGAAAATCGTGTTAATTCGGTTGATTTGAAAACATCGATCAATGATGAGAAAAGAACAAATATCCCTGGGGTCAGGACAGTTTCTCCGGATACCCAGGAAGCCACTAATTCACCCCAAATTGCTTCCGTACATCGTCCGGTCATGAATAAGCCCAATTCAGTGCCAGAAGGCTTAAATGAGGCAAAAAGCGCTTCAGTAAGTATGCGAGGAGGCAATCCTGTTCCAAAACCAAACAGTGGGGGAGTTCGACTAAACGATTTACAAAAGGAAACTCATATTCCGGTCAAAACCGGATCGTTGATAAATATGGATAGCACAGGAAAGAAAATTAATAATACAGGTGCTTCACCTACTTTGATGAAAAGCATTGAAGAAGCCAATATAAATGAAACTAAGATAGATACCCCTAAGGTGAATGAAGCTGTAGCAGAGAAACACATTTCGGCTGAACATCCCGCAGCGGTCGTATAAAATGAATCGTCCGATATTGTGGATGTGCCTACAGCAAAAGCAGGCCCGGTAAAGACAATAACCAAGGACCAGGCACCACCGAAAAAAAGGGCACCTAATAAAAAGGAATCAACCAATGCTCCATCCCGCGCTTCCACCGGTGCAGGGGAAGTGGTAATACCGGTGAGGCAACAACCTAAAGGTGGTGAGCGCCCGGTTCAGCGTAGTGCACAAAAGAAAGCAGCAAGTGGGTAATAATTCATATTTACTGACATTAAGCAGGGGTTGAATCATTTAAGTGAATTGATTCAACCCCTGTTATTCGTTGCTTAATTATTTATGTATTAATCTAAAACCGTATCCTTGCTTCAACGATTTCATTCCACGTTCGACCACAACCGAGCCGCATCGCTTCGATGGTAGAAACTGTCATACCACAATTTATCGACCATGAAACAGTGGTGGACAAACCGCATCCAATATATACGCAATTATCACTACCCCATGCCCTCCATACACCACGTGCCGCCGTTTTACAATGTCCAGTGCTGCCACCACAAGGATTATTCCATGTTTCAACTCCATTTCCCCTACCACAGATATGATTACGGGTTTCCCGTGATACGTTGAAGGTAGATCCATTACACTCCGAATTGTACCTAAGCCTTGATTCCCCAGGGCAATTCCAGTTACAAGAGGCGTTATGGGTATGCTGGTTTCTTTGCCCATGGCATCCTCCTCCGGCTGTGGTATTCCCGGTATGTATGTGATGGCGTGGCACATGGAAACACCCTCCGGATACATTACCGGCACGCTCCGTAGCATTAAGTGAATTGGTATTGTTTGTAGCAGTACATCCACCATTGATGGTTGTATGATAATGATATATGTACTCAATATCTCCATTCATTGATCCGGTTTCAATTCTCAGTATTGCATTATAGAAATCTACAAAAGGTGCGGTCTTGGCCACCGTCTGTCCTTTTGTCAGCAATGCGGCGGCCAAAAGAGATTTGCCATCACTGACAGATTGAAAAAGTTGTGTTAAGTTGTTATTTACATTAGTTAATTGCCCATTCATGGAGGCTTCTAGAGTATTTAATCTATTTAGCAAACTCTCTGTTGGCAACTGACCCCATTGTGCTATCATAAATTTTTCGAGATTTGTGAAATTATTATTTACGGATTGTTCCAATAGATTTAACCTATCTGCCAAACTGATGATTTGATTAGATGTTTGGGTTCCTACTTGGGTAATGCTGTTTGAAACCGAGCTAAATTGATTATTTGTCAAATTTTCGAGATTTCCAATACTATTAGCCATTGTTCCAAGCTGGGTATTGGTCGAGTTTGTTAAAGTTCCAAGGTTGTTAATGCTGTTTGCAACCGTTCCAAACTGTGCATTAGTTGAGCTCTCAAAGTTGCTGATATTATTTGTCATGGATCCAAGTTGGTTACTTGTTGTACTTTCGAGATTGATAATACTATCTGCCACTGATCCGATTTGTGTGCTGGTTGAGTTCTCAAGGTTGCTAATTCCTCCTGCGATTGATCCGAATTGGGAGTTGGTGGCATTTTCCAAATTATTTATGTCACCGGCAATTACCCCTAATTCCCCATACAAAACATCAAAATCGCCAAGTTTCGCGTCAACCCTCTTTATGGAATCAAGCAGCAATACAAAATTTTCGGTATTACTTTTCTCCATGTTGATTGACAATTGCTCCAAAACCCCGGCAAGGTTTAAGTAATTTGAGTTATTTAGGGTAATAGTTTCATTATGCAAAACTAGTATCTCTTCATGGAGCTGGTTATAATTATTATTGATCAGTAATAATTCTTCACTCAGCTCCGAAAATGAATTAAAAATCGATACATAATTATTATTTGATGAACTCTCCATCTCATTAATCAAGTTCACGGTCACTTCCCGGACATCATATATTTGGTTGTGGATTGAGCTGAGTTCGGCGGATAAACATAACATTTTTTCATCAATGAGGATTTGCATATTAAATTTATCAAAAGCAAGCTGATCAAGTATGTTTGATACATTATCGTTTATTATTCCAACAATGTTTACATGAAGATTTTTTAGGTAAACAGCATCCTGCTCATTCATACTAATTAATTTATCAATGAGAATTTGTATATCAAAATTATCAGAAGAAAATTGGTCAAGTATGTTTGATGTATTATCGTTTATCAACTTAGAGATATCATCATGCACCAAGGACAAATGTGTAGCATTTGCTTCGTTGAGAAAAGAAACAAGGTCTAATATGGATACCCCAAGATCTGTTAGCTTTTCGCTAATACTTTCTACATCATTTTTCAATACTCCAATTAACTTAGTAATATCATCTTGATCAAGTTCAAGTTTTTTACTTAGCTCCCTTATCAAGGTTATTGCTCCTGAGTTCGCCGAAAAAAATTCTCTCCTGGTATCCTCAAGTGCTTTCCTGATTTGCACGAATTGGTTAGTTGATTCTTTGTCAACAATGATCCGCTCGGAGGTAAACCTGTCAAAATCAGTAATTAAGGACATTAATCTTAATTCTAGCTCGTTATAGCTTCTTATGACATTGACATCATTCTCCCGGAAGCTCATATTTATTATGTTTCTATTCTCGGTGATTATTTTTTCGAGTTCGTCCAAATAATCCTTTGCTTCATTTAAATCATCAACAACCTCAGTAGTTATTTCCGGATTTTGTGACAACCCCTCAAAACTTTCATCTACCTGGGTAAGGGCTTCTCCATTTGGGCGGATAACCCTGCTTGATTCAATCGCATCCTTAAAAACTACCTCCGTGGTTTCCATGCCGGATTTAGGTCTTACAATTGCAAAAATGATAGTACAAATAAATGTAGCAATGAGAGTCAGTACAATGGCGCTTTTAATCTTTTCTCTTGTTCCGGCAGTTTTATTAGTATTATCTTCATCACTCTCCTGAAATTGTTGAAACAGAATTTGGTCGTTCTCATCCGGCTTTTTTTTCCTTAAAAAATCCATTTTTTCTTCTCCTTCCTAAAAAACTAAAAAATCCACTTGGCTTATAATGAGGTTCAGTACTTTGTTCTTCGGGGTCATCAAAACAATTCTCGAATAATAGCGAAAATAATCGAGTATCACTTTCTTTAAATGGGTCAACTGTGATAGCTGGAAAGCATACATTTTTTAATGGAAGCATTCCGGAAATGATTTTTTCCTTGTCGGAATCCAAAGCAAAATTGAATAAAAACGTCACATTTTCCAGTATCTTACGCGGTACAACTTCAAAGATACTATTTAAATTGTCCATATTCCATATCTTGCCGTCAGTACAAACAATTTGCCGATCGCTTCGGTAAAATAATGAATGCTCTTCGGATGTAAAAACTCCATGGTCAATAATAACATAGTCATATTTGTTGGTCAGCTTTTCCAGCGATACTAATGAACACTGCGGATAGTAGTTAACTTCTTGATGAGAAAAATAATCTGCGTCAAATCCTTTTTGTAAGTCATTTGCAATTAATAAATAATCACCAGAAGCAGTAAAGTCAGCGACAGCTACCTTGTACCCCTTTCTTGAAAAGAAATTTGCCATTGATATGACATGGTGTGTAGCATCCACACCCGGTAATGAACCAGTAACTGAAACAATATAAGCCTCATGCTGTTCAACATAGGAATCGTTAAGTATCTCGGTTTCATTCGATGTATTATCTTCGATATCAACTTGTGTATCATCTGGGTACTCTTCCGATGCTTGAGTTTCTACAATGTATTCAGTTGCAAGTGAGTTGAGTTTTGTTCTGAGATTATTTATCTGCTCACTTTTTGATATAATATCCTCAGCCAATAAGTCTAATGATTCAGTTATTTCTAAAATTACTTTATTCACTTTTTTCCTCCTTCCATCTGTTGTGATGATAGAATGGGTAAAAGTTGTAACGTTGTCAAGCATTTTCATGTATTTGTTGTTATTTTTCTCAACAAGTAATATAAATTGAGTAATAATAATATATTTTTACGTAGTAACATGAATATAAAAATAAAAGATATATAGAAAATTTATGCATGTGATGAAATAAGCTATAAAATAAACGTTATTTGGCAATTACGCCATGGATATTTGATGATGGAAATGGAAAGATTATAAAACAAAATTACGATGATTTTATAAAGTTACTTTACCAATAGCCATGATAATAGAAACTGAAAAATTATATTGTCATAATAATGGAAAAATATTTTTGTATATGCAAGAAAAAGACCCTTTGGGATGGTCTTCAACAATTTTCATTACAATATTTTCATGGGAATATGGTATCTATCAGGTTTTTTGCTTTATGTGGTGCTTAAAACCAATATTAGGTGGTGACAAAGCGACAATCATTTATGATTGTTGGATGTGGCTGGATTTTAAATGGTTTTCAGTTCATTTTGCAAGAGCTTATTTATGTATGGATAGCTTATATCTTTGTTGGCATCGAGGTAGCTGAATGCCTTCAGGAAGGCTTCGCATATTTTGGGTTTTCGTAGGTGCCTGTTTAATATTTTTCGAAGATGCTTTACCAGGTCTATTGGAAAGAGCAAAGGATTATTTCTTTGTAACCCCGGTTTTCGTCTTAATCCAACTTTTGCAAGATTTTCAACCAGCAAGTCGTCATCTGTTTTTTTCTTTATTTCATCCCTTGTAAATACATTTTCTTCTGGAACTATGTAATAAACAGCTTTTTTAAGTTTGATAACAAAAAAGCGGCGGATTTCGGTCATGTAGCGTCTTAAAGTATTTTTTTTGACATTAAACATTTGACAATATATCTTAAAAAATTTTTCAAGTCTGATGGGACGGCAACCATTAGAATCAATACTTTTTTTATCCTTATTTGCTTCAGTCAGAAACATGAAAAGCATGATAAGAAGCTTCGAGTTAACTTTCAATGAATAGAAATTTTTATTATGAAATATTTTATGATGTAAGCTGAGGAAAGGTATTTTTTCATCAGCATTAAGAGTGATGCCATTGCTTTTTGCGAGGGCATAGATATCTTCATTACCGATGATTAATATATCGCGGTCACCATAATGACTGCTGGAAATACTGATTAGTTGTTTGATTTCAAGCCCGTCAAGGGCATCATAAACGGATTGGGGGCAAATGCCGGTTGCATCGCAAACGTCCTTATAATGAACGCCTACGACAGTACCATAATCATCTTGATACTGGGCGATATACAGCAATACAGACAGTTCCACATTGCTCACTTGTTGCTTGATTAATTTATCAAGCACCGGCCTGAAAATTTTTTGCATTTTTACCTTCCAAATCATTTTATATTTTGCTTGTCCCACATGAAGTATAAACACGAAGACAAGTAAATAATTACTTTTTTGGTTGGTCTTTTTGTTACTAATGTTGATTCTCTTGATTGGAAAGACTACGGCGTTGATTCAATCATCAGAACCGTCTGCGAACATAAGCATCTTGGCAATGGTTCAATTATCCTGATGCACAACGGGGCAAAATTTACCCATCAAGCTCTCGATACAATGATTACACGGTTGAAAGAATCAGGTTTTGAGTTTGTGCCGATTTCAGAATTGATATATCGGGATAATTATACGATGAATCATGAAGGAAGACAGGTACCAAAGTAGATTTTTGTCATATATTAATAAAAAATGGCGAAAATTGTATGAAAACATCAAAAATTGGTATTGATTTAATCGAGTCATTCGAAGGTTACCGCGATAATGCATACTTATGTCCTTCGGGAGTATGGACGATAGGTTTTGGCACCACCAAATATCCGAACGGTGAAAAGGTAAAGCAGGGGGATATTTGTACCTTACAGCAAGCCCATGAGTGGAAAGCATATGATTTACTGCGATTTGAAGAAAATGTAATGAAATTTTATACTATATATCAACATAACCAAAATGAATTTGACGCCTTGGTCTCATTTGCCTACAATATCGGCTCAATTGATGGGTTGACAAGTAAAAATGGCAATCCCGGTAAGCGAAACAAAACGGAAATAGCCTTGGCGATGCCAAATTACAATAAAGGTCGTGACAAATATAACAACCTTGTCATTCTTAATGGTCTAGTGCGCCGCCGTGAAGCGGAGCGCGCTTTATATTTGTTGCCAGTCAGCGCACCAAATCTGATAAATAAAAATCCCTATCCAATGCCATCTACGACGATAAAAAAAGGGAGTGCAAAAAAGGATGTATTATGGTTACAATGGGAGCTTAATAAAAGAGGTTATCAATTGGTGATGGATGGGATTTGGGGACCAAAAACCAAAGCGGCTGTTTTATTATTCCAAAAAAATAAAAAATTGGTGGTGGATGGATTGGTGGGTCCTAAGACGAAAGCGGCATTATCATCCGGCTGACATATTTATCCCCTTGCTCATAACCTTGGTAACTACCACCGTGCTCCTGCATGATTTTGGTGCAGGTGTGGAGACCAAGGGCAGTACTCTCGACGGAATAAGCATTTTGATTTAAAGCATTGATAAATTCGATATGCAAAAATGTATCTGTTTCAAACGCGATTACATCGAGTGGTTTTTCGCGGTTGGCATATTTGCGGATATTTGAGAGGGTATTGTCAAGCACCCGTTGTAAAAACTCCGGGTCAATCAAACACGTCCCCTTAAATGCTTCTGGTTCGGCATACAATTTTACTAAAAAACCGCTGTTTTCCAAATCAAATATCTGATTATCAATCAGACTTTCAATCAAGGCTTGTGTTTTTATTGTTTCTTTACGGTATGTTTCGCCGGTTTTTTCGGTTGAAAGGAAATACTCAAATAATTTATCCGACATCTCCCTGATTTGAAAGGCTTTACGTTTGGTGGTAATAAGGAAATGCCGTAGTTGCTCTTCATCATTGTAACGTTTTAAAAGCATTAGTTCAAGATAGCCAATTAAGGAGGTGAGCGGAGTCCGCAAATCATGGGCGAGGGCAGTCATCAATTTTTGGTGCGCCTCCTTCGTTTTTTCCTCCTCCATTTTGCGGGCAATCAAAGATAATCTTAACTGGTTTATGCCTTGTGCCAATTCAAAAAGTTCGTCCTGTCCCAGTTCAGTCAGTTCATAATCGAGGTCCCCGCCTTCAAGTATCCTAAGTTCTTGTGATAGTTTTCCAAGGTAACGCAATTTTAACCTGACAAAGAAAAGACAGATTAAGATAAAAATTAGTACTGAAAGTCCAAGGCTGGCATAGTATGCCCACAAATAATAGAGGGAATAACGGTCACTTAGAACGAGGGCATTTACGAGTGTGCCATCGGCAAATTCCAAGTCGTATAAGTTAGAATTATATTCCCTGATCAAAGACGAAATGTATTGCTTGTCCAAATATTGATTGTATGCAGTAACACTCCGCTCGCCGTTATTCTGGTCATAAAAATCGCGGAAAAGGTTTTCATATTCGGAGTCAAAAATTAAATTATTAGCAAAAAGTGTTAGTTTTATATTAGGGTCAGATGATACCCAATCATGCAAAAGAGTCAAATCATCAATGGTTATATTATTATCGATGACAAATTCCTGTAACATCCATATAAAACGGGTTTCATCCTGCTCAATAGCTTCAGGGCTGGTTATAGTCCGCTCGATAATTCCATATGAAAAGCGGATTATAAAGGGAAACGACATATAAGCTATTATCATGGCGATGACCACAACGATAACCAGTTGGGTTGATAGTTTGTTAGTCAATCCGATACCCCCTTCCCCAGATGTTTACTATGATACGGTTGGGTTGTTCGCCATCTTCCAGCTTTTTGCGTAAATTGCGGATGTGGACATTGACAGTATTGTTTGATGAAGTCAAATAAGTTTCCTGCCAGACTTTCTCGTATATATCTTTAACCGAAAAGATTTTTTTGCGGTTTGCCGCAAGCAGAAAAAGCATTTGGTATTCGATTTCGGTCAGGATAATTTCATCATCATTTTTGAAAACTTGTTTGGTTTCGGTATCGATTAGTATATCGTGGATATAGATATTGCGCGGTGCGGGTGGTGTGCCAACGCCACCCTGTGTATAATAATTCGGCCGGGACCCGTCCCCGGCAGAATTATAGATTTGGGAGCGGCGGATCAAGGCTTTTACTCGTGAAAGTAGTTCGGAGTAGGAAAATGGTTTTATCAGATAATCGTCCCCACCTGATGAAAAACCGGTAACTTTGTCAGTATCGGTGGATTTGGCGGTTAGGAACAATATTGGGGTAACGTGTTTTTTGCGGATTGCCAAGCAGGCGTCGATACCTGTAGCTATGGGCATCATGACATCCAAAATAATCAAGGAAACGGTTTCGTCCATTTTGGCGACTGCTTCCTTGCCGTTTACTGCTTCGCGGACAAGGTATCCTTCATTTTCCAGTAGGATGCGGATAACTTCGCGAATTTCATCATCATCGTCTGCGATAAGGATTGTTTGGTTTTCGTTCATAGGTTGATTTTAGCATGATTACTTGTAATTGTCCATGCGACATGATATATTTTATGTATGACAACCATCAGCTTATGTATGATAGTAAAAAATGAAGAATGTATTCTCGCCCGTTGCCTTGATTCGGTAGCGGATATTATGGATGAGATTATTATTGTTGATACTGGTTCGACGGATGGAACGAAAGAGGTTGCAAAGCGGTATACGGATAAGATTTACGATTTTGAGTGGATAAGTGATTTTGCGGCAGCGCGGAATTTTGCTTTTGCAAAAGCTGGTTGTGAATATATTTATTCAGCGGATGCCGATGAGGTTATGGATGAGGTTAATCGGCAACGCTTTAAGGATTTGAAGAAGTCGCTCGATGGGGAAGTTGAGTTGGTGCAGATGTATTATGTAAACCAGTTGAAATTTGGTACGGTTTACAATTTTGATCGTGAATATCGACCGAAGTTGTTTAAGCGGAAACGGAATTTTGCTTGGATTGATCCGATTCATGAAACTATTCGTTTGGAACCGGTTATTTTTGATAGTGAGATTGAGATTATTCATGAACCGAAGGAGAGTCATGCGGGAAGGGATTTGGCGATATTTCGGAGGATAACAAACGAGCAGGGGCACCAACCCGCTATTCTGTCAAAGCGTCTCCATAATCTTTATGCCCGCGAATTATTTATCGTTGGGGAAAAAGATGATTTCCTTAAGGCGGAAGACTATTTTGAAGCCGCTGCCGGAGCTGATGGCACTACCCTTGAACAGGTTAAGGAGTGTGCTTGTGTGGTAGCCAAAGCGGCACGTTTGCGTGGCGATTATCAGAAGTTTTTCAAATTTGCCCTAAAAGATATCGGTAGTGAGGGATGTAGTGAGATGTGTAACGAGCTTGGCGAGTATTACCGTGAACAGGATGATATGAACGAAGCGATCATGTGGTTTTTTAATGCTGCTTTTGAAACAAGCAGTATCCTTGATATCAGACGGAGTGGGGTTATTCCCTTTACTGCGTTGGCGGAGTGTTATGAAGAACTGGGGATGAAGGAAGAGGCGGCGGATTATAAGAAGCGGGCGAAGGAGTGGAAGGCATAAGTTATTATCTTTCCCAGCTTTCTATAAAAACATTGCCATGTATATCGGCAGCGTTTCTATTTTGCCCGATATACCAACATTTCCGGTCGTTAGTTTAATTCCTTTTTCAAGTTCCCAAAAATTTACAAGACTGTAAAGCGATTTCGCTTTTGTATTATCGCCGGATTTCACTTCGACACCAACAGGAATATCACCTTGTCTGATAATAAAATCAATTTCCAGACGATTTGGTTTTTCAAAGTAGTATAGCTTTTTACCTAATTTGGTAAATATATCGGCAATCACATTTTCGTATATAGCCCCTTTATATATCGAAAGGTTGCCCTTCATAATATTAGCTTGTGAACCTTCTTCAAGCATAGAAACAAGCAAACCGGTATCACGCATATAAACTTTAAACTCATTTTCCTTACTGTTGCCTTCAAGTGGTAAGGCAGGTATGGATAAATTGTGGCAAAAATTGATGATTCCCGCATCATAAAGCCACATCAGCACTCCGCCATACTTGCGGGATGTTCCACTCTTTTCAACAATACTGTATTGAAATTTTTTGTAATCTTTGGCTAATTGTTTGGGTATGGATAAAAAGCAATCTCGCGCTTTTGCCTTGTCGTTTCCTTCTGCATACTTTGCAATATCATCTTTATAATCCTCAATGATGGTTCTTTGAATATTTATTACATTCCCGAAATGATGGTTATTGACATAATCCCATACTACTAATGGCATACCGCCAACAACAATATATTCTTTAAACAAAGAAAGTAAGCGTTCGTGGCCTGAGCTTGAAACAGGTTCTTTATTGAGATAAAAGTCTCTAATAATATCGATTCCATTCTCATTCAGACCATTTGCCCAGCAAAATTCTTCGAAATCAAGTGAATGCATTTCAATTTGATCAGTATATCCGACAGGGAAGGAAGCAACATCTTGATAGTTGATACCAAGCAAAGAACCGGAGGCAATTATGTCAAAGCGTTTATCTTGGGCAAGGTATTTGAGAGCAGTCCGCGCATGGGGGCATGCTTGAATCTCATCAAGAAAAATAATCGTGTTATTTTCATCTAAAGTAAATTCAGGTATTTCTATAGTCAGATTCTTAATAATAGTGGCTGAATCAAGGTCGCCGTTGAAAATGCCACTAAGTCCGGGCTTTTTGATAAAGTCTAGATGGTAATAATTCTGATAATTTTCTTGGCAGAATTTATCAATGCTAAATGTTTTCCCGACTTGACGTGCGCCTTTAATAACCAAAGGTCTTCGATTGGGATTGCATTTCCATGAAAAAAGTTGCTTCATAATTTTTCTTTTTAGCATTACTTATTCCTCCTTGAAATGGATAGTAGCATTATAGCAAATAAAATAAGGCTTTGCAAGGGGCATTGCAGATTTTTAAGTCGAATGAGTGATAGTAAATGCAGATTTTTAAGTCGAATAATAGGCATTGAATGCAGATTTATATGGGGAATAATAGCTTGTAGTTGCAGATTTTTAAGTCGAATATTAACTTGACGTTGGCTTTTTGTAATGCTATACTTGCCATGAGACAAAATTTTACAATTTCCCTATGTTAAGGGGGAATCATATGAATGAATCTAAAAAAATAAAGGAAAAACTTGAAGAAATCCAAAAACAATAGAAGACAATATAGAAAATGGAGAACCCCAATGACCTGGCAAAATAACGTCCGTACCGTCACCCCATATGTGGCAGGGGAACAACCGAAACGCAAAGACATCATCAAATTAAATACCAATGAATGCCCCTACCCGCCGTCCCCAAGGGTGGCAGCGGAACTAGAAAAATTGAACAGCGCTGATTTGCGGCTTTATCCCGACCCTAATTGTTCGGCGCTGGTTGAATGTCTGGCTGAATATTATGGGCTTACACCGGAGCAAGTGTTTGTCGGGGTTGGCTCAGATGATGTATTGGCATTGGCTTATTTGACATATTTCAATAGTGAGAAGCCACTTCTTTTTCCTGATGTGACATACAGCTTTTATGATGTTTGGGCAGAGCTTTACCGGATTCCATATCAGACGATACCCTTGGATAATAATTTTCGGATGAAAAAAGAAGACTATCTGATCGAAAATGGTGGTATCATCTTCCCCAATCCGAATGCTCCGACCGGGGTTTTTGAAGACCTTGATTTAGTTGAATTTATTGTCAGTAAAAACAGTGGAAGTGTCGTGATTATTGATGAAGCATATATTGATTTTGGCGGAACAAGCGCCCTTCCTTTGATTGAGAAATATGATAACCTGCTGGTCGTCCAGACTTTTTCCAAATCACGGGCGTTGGCGGGGATGCGGATTGGTTATGCGATGGGTAATGAGAAATTAATCAAATACCTGAGTGATGCCAAATTTGCCTTTAACTCATATACAATGAACCGGACTGCCTTGAACCTAGGCGTTGGTGCAGTACTTGATGATGATTATTATAAAGATATCGCCGTCAAAATCATGGCTACCAGGGATTGGTTTGAAAAAGAGCTTGACCGATTAGGTTTTATCTATCCAAAATCGTTAGGTAATTTTATTTTTGCATCCCACCCCAGATATTCAGCTGTGAAACTATTTAAGGATTTACGCGAGAAGGGTATCTATGTTCGTTACTGGAACAGTCCCCGGATAAACGAATATTTGCGTATTTCCATTGGAACGGATGAAGAAATGCGGAAGCTTGTAGATTTTTTGGAAACTTATGTACGATAATTTCGCCAAAATTTATGATACCGTGATGTTGGAAGTACCATATGAAAAGTGGTTACTTCGCATCAGTGAGTGGTTGAAAGCATATGGAATATCTCGCCCGGTTAGCAGCAATGGTTCGGTAAGTGAAAAAGACATCGTTGTTGACCTTGGTTGCGGAACCGGTACATTAACTGAGATGATGGCAAAAAGCGGTTACGATATGATAGGTATCGATATTTCCCCGGAAATGCTTAATGCCGCGATTGAAAAAAGGGATATTTCCGGCAAAGAAATTCTATATATATGCCAAGATATGCGCGAGCTTGATTTGTATAGTACGGTCGGTACGATTATCTGTGTATGTGATTCCCTTAATTATCTACTTTCAGAAAAAGATGTCCAAAAGACATTCAAATTGGTAAAGAGGTTCCTCTATCCCGGCGGGGTCTTCATTTTTGACTTTAATACGGTTTATAAATATGAAACAATTATCGGGGATACAACAATCGCCGAAAATTACGATGATTGCGCTTTTATCTGGGATAATTTTTATGATTCAGAAAAAAATCTGAATGAATATGATTTGACATTTTTTATCAAGGATAAAAACGGACTTTTTATAAGGTATCAAGAAAACCACTACCAAAAAGGTTATGAGCTTCAGCAAATCCGTTATCTGTTAGAGGAAGCCGGACTTGAGTTTATCACCGCGATTGATGATGAGAGAGAAACAAATCCCGATGAAACGAGTGAGAGAATATTTGTAGTAGCGAAGAAAATGTAATAGGAGAACCATCACCTGCCATAGTAAAGAAGATGGAGAATTAACATATGACACACTTACTAAAAGAATTTGAAAGGGAAATACTGACTAAGAAAGTATTTGCATTGCTGTTATTATTTTTCACAACAATTATGTTTGCTCCTCTATTATACATTGGAAAATTCAATCATCTGGCGGCTGACTGCTTCTGGTATGGTGCCAATGGGCGGAATGTTTGGGCAAATGAAAGAAGTATATTTGCCGTTCTCGGAGCCGCCGTAAAAAATGTAGTCGATTTTTGGCATGACTGGCAGGGCACATATAGTTCAATATTTATGTTTTCCCTTACCCCCGGATTATTTGGCGAGCAATATATGTTTATCGTACCTTATATGATGATGGGGATGATTTTACTTTCAACCTTTGTTTTGTTATATGTATTTTTCATAAAAATCATCGGAACAGAATTGTCAAACTTTTTCATCTTTTTCTTCACCGCTTCGTTTATGCAAATCCAGTTCCTATATACCCCAAACTCAGCCCTTTATTGGTATAACGGGGCAGTCCATTATGTGTTTATGCAAGGTTTTGTTATTATGAATATCGCGATATTGATGCAATATTTTAATGTAATATTAGACCAACGATCAGTCAAAGAGAAAAACTACCAAGATGCTATTTTATTAGCAATTGCATCTTTATTTGGTTTAATCGCTTCGGGTGCCAATTTTTCATCCACACTTCTAAATATCGAAATATTTACAATCGCCTTACTCGTCGCAGTATATATTTTTTTCAAGCTAAAGATAAAAAAGGTCCTTTACATTTTAGTTCCATATTTTTTAACCCTGACTGGTTTTCTATTTAATACTTTCGCACCGGGAAATGCAAACCGTCAGGTGCATTTTGAAAGAACCGGTATTTTCGAATCAATTTTAACCTCATTTACTTATTCATTCAGCCAGATGTTATTGTGGGTAGATGTATTTGTGGTGGTATGTCTGCTTATCCTCATACCGTTTATGATTAAGATTATCTATCGCAGTAATTTCAAATTCCCGTTTGCCCCCGCGATAGCAGTATTATCATACTGCCTTTATGCGTCGATGTTCACACCGAGTTTTTACGCCCAAAGTTTTGTGCCTTTGTCACGGAACCAAAACATTTGCTGGATGTTCCTGATAATATTGCTTATCATTAATGAGTTTTACCTGTTAGGATGGATTTTGGGAAAAATAAACAAAAATAAATGGAAGTGGCTTGTTCCATCATTCGGCATTAATAAATGGTGCTGGTTCGCTTATATAACGGTATTAGCAGCAATTTTCACATTCTCTTTCTTATCTTTGGGTTATGTTGAAAAAAAGGCAACTTTTGTTTCGTATGCCGCCTGGGATGTGATTGAAACCGGTGTTGGAAGACAGTATCATGATGAATATTTAAGAAGATTATATCAGCTAAAAAAAGAAATACCCGAAGGTGAGGACAGATATGTCTATGTTTATCCTTATACCGTCAAACCCTATCCTCTTTATTTTCGGGACGCAACAGAAGAATCAACCCGCGAAGATGGGATGTTGGAAGGTATTGAAGGGTGGTACAATGTCTGGGCTGTATTTGAAATCAGGGAATAAAGGAGCTTACCATGCCTGACAAAATAATCCGTGCGACCGCCGCCAACGCAACTATCCGCGCTTTTGCCGCGACTACCCGTGACCTTGTAGAGGACGCCCGTACCGCCCATGGTTTAAGCCCGGTTGCGACGGCGGCCCTTGGACGTCTGCTGACTGCTGGGGCGATGATGGGCTTAACATTAAAAAATAAAAAGGATTTGCTGACCCTGACGATTCGGGGGGATGGTCCGATTGGTGGTTTGACAGTCACGGCGGATAGTTTGGCGCGGGTTAAGGGTTATGCTCTAAACCCAATGGTAATGTTACCTGCCAAAACCAACTTGGATATATCCGCGCCGGGAAAATTGGATGTAGGCGGAGCTATTGGTAATGGATATTTACATGTAATAAAGGATATGGGTTTGAAAAAACCATACTCGGGACAGGTTACTTTGCAATCAGGTGAAGTTGCCGAGGATTTGACCTACTATTTTGCCGCCTCGGAGCAAACCCCGTCAGTGGTAGGGTTGGGGGTCTTATTTGACAAGGAAAGTCTGGATATAAAATGTGCCGGAGGTTTTATCATCCAATTGATGCCGGAGGTTTCTGACGAAACAATTAAACGCTTGGAGGAAAAAATAGTCGATTTTCCTTCGGTCACTGAGATACTAAGCCAATCAGCCGACCCTATTTTTCTGCTAAATAGCTTGCTGGGTGATATGGAAGGCGGGAAAAACAGGGCAAACGTTTTTGATATTGCAATTACCGATACCGTGACGCCGTCTTTTTTCTGCAACTGTGACAAGAAGAGAGTAGAGAAGGCGCTTATCAGCATCGGTAATGATGAGCTTAATCAAATGATTCAAGATAATGAAACTGTTGAGGTCAAATGTCATTTCTGTAATCGGTCGTATCATTTTACTAATACAGAATTGGTAGATATTAGTTTGTTTCGATAGTATCGTTCTCTATTATTTTGCTACCGCTTTGTCAAGTGATGCTTGAATTGCATTTATCAGCACCATCGAAGTATATTTACTCTCATTGGAATAATTAATATTTTGTGTTGATTGGTTTTCGCGTACCTGTGATGCGATGCTGTCAAAAGCCGGTCTGATCAGCGGAAACATCGTGGCGATGGCATCGTCAAGGTTTACGATTGCCACATCATTGATGCGGAACTCATCAACTGTTACTTGGATATCGAGGACATTATCATTTAAAAGTAGTGATGTCGTATAGACCCCCGGCATATATGTAACTGTTTCCCCGGTATCGACATTTTCCGTTTCACTTTTATCCGGTAGGAACATTATGATTAAGAGGACGATAAAAAGTATCCCCAGCACCGCAAAAATCCCGGTATATATCAATTCTTTCAAATGAAGTACAACAATTTTTGTTTTGGATTTCATACTTAACCCCACATATGTACATGATTCTTTTTACTATCATATTATGTGGGGTTATTAAGTATTCCTGTTATTTTCTTAGGTACCGCAGATTTCTCTTAACACCATCTTTATTCAACAACAATGGCATAGTTTATAACTTAAATTTTTTGACAATATCTTGTATGCTGGCGGCAATTCTATTGCCTTGTTCTGATAAGCTCTTAATTTCTTCGGCAATTTTTGCAGTTTCATCATTTTTATCTATAATTGTTTCAATACCTTTTTCATTATTGTTAGCCGCAGTGCTGACACTCTCCATATGGGTCAAAATATTGCTCATGGAATCAGAAAGATTTTTCATCTCTTCACTGATGTGTAAGATAGCATCGCCAATATTGCCAACTTCTGTGCGATAATGATTTGAGGTATTTGATATTTCTTTAAAACTGCCGGTAACATCATCGGTTAGGTACTTCATAATACGGTCAAAACAATTTCGTACATATTCAATGGATTTATCACTTTCATTAACAATGCTTTGAATATTTCCAACGGCAATCTGTGATTCCTCAGCCAATTTGCCGATTTCACCGGCAACAACAGCAAAACCCCGACCCGATTCCCCAGCCCTAGCGGCTTCAATGGAAGCATTCAATGAAAGCAGATTTGTCTGTGAAGCGATACTCAAAATTTGTTCTGCCATTTCCTGGATTTTTTTCACTGCGTTAAGACCGTCCATTGCTACCCCGACATTTGCTTCGGTTTCCAGTAAAGTATCCTTACCTTTCTTGAGAGCTATTTCAATGCTGTCTTCCATTTCCCTGGAGGTCTTAATCAGTTCATTGGATATGGCGGTACTATCATCAACTTTTCCACCGATGGAAGTTACTATATTTGAAATAGTAACAACTTCTTCTTTTACCTCGTTAATCGATGTGTTGGTTGTTTCAAGACTTGAAGAGAATTGTTCTGTGGCAGAAGCATTATCTTTTACATAATTATTTAATGTATTTGATGCTTTATTTAGATATTCCATATTGTCTACCATTTCAATATCACAAGTATTTAAGGTTTCGATGATATTTTTGATGGTATGTGATACATCGTCAGTGGCAGAAGCTATGATACCTACCTCGCTTCGGTTCTTTAGATAACTCTTCAGTACATCATCTTCGGATAAATCCAACCTTCCGATCTTCTTAAGCGAATCACTTACCCTTCCAAGCCCCTTGGTCATGAAGGATATCAATATCAAGATGATTGCTGCGGTCAAAATTAAAACAACAACGCAGACAATGGCTAATACTTCCGAGCTCCGGTTGGCATCTGCATATACAGTAGATTCTTTCTCCGAAAGGATAAACACCCAGTCCCTGTCTTTCATATATTTATATACACTAATTCGTTTTTCACCTTCTGAATCTTTGTAATCCAAGGTTGCAGTATCTATCTTGGGATTGTTTTTTATGTTGTCAAGAATTTCCAACATAACTGGATTCTCTGTTTCGGTTGCAATCAATTCATCATCAGCGGTAAATATATATTGCCCGGTTTTGACATTAAGCAGTGCGTATTCACTTTCTTCTAAACCGGTAATTTGCATGGAATCCAATTTGTCTCTTAAAACAGAAGCCCGTGTAGAACCGCCAGCCCAACCTATAGGGTTGTTATTGTCATCATAAACGGCATAATATAATGTCACAACTAAAGCCCCGGTTGCCGGTGAAACCATAATACCACCATTATAAAGCTCGTGTGAATATACGGTATCCCGTAATTGGATTGCGCGTTCACCTTCCCTTGTAACCATTCCTACTGAACCAGGATTGGTATGTGCCAGTATCTGCGTTGTAGGGAGTGCGATGTAAATACTCGCCAGGTTTGCTTTTCCGGTTCCAAATCTTACAGTAAAATCTTGGACTTTCTCTTGCAGGGTCTCATTTTCGGGATCCAGTAGCATTGCCTTAACTTCACTTGTTCTCCCATAACTACGCAAAAACCACTCATCCTCTTGAATATATTGTTCGATTATTTGTGTCCTCGTATTTACGGCATCTGTCAGTGTATTTATTGCACTTGCTTTTAAATCTGCGGTCGTTCGCATGTTGGTAATCAACCATATACTGGTTAAGCCTATCGCCAACACAAGAATCATCACCAAAGTTATCCTTGTCCCTAATTTGATTTGCTTCATAAGCCCATCCTTTCTTATCTTTTGATAGTGGATAAATTCAATATTATTATACCATAATCATACCGTTACGGCAACGTTTCATTCAATAATATTCAACAATATTTCCTCCTATTTCCTCTTGACAACATACTTTTCCATGACTATAATGACTATAAGAACAAAAATAACCATAATAGACGAAAAGCGGAGGTTTTTATGCCAAGAGCCTTAACTGAACAAGAAAAATGCCGTCAATGTCAAATTTTATTGGAAAAAGGTAAAGTTGTCGTGATGGCGAATGGGTGTAAGAAAGTCAGTATTGATGATGTCACCAAAGCGGCAGGAATGGCGAAAGGGACATTTTATCATCATTTTGATTCAAAGGAAAAGTATTTGCTAGAGCTTGTAAAAGTGATTCACAACCAACTTTTTGCCGATGCGGAAAAACTGATAACAAGCGAGTTTGCGGAAAAAGAATATCTTAAAGCAAATGCCCGGCTCTTTATCCAAAAGCTGTTTAACATACCGGAGCTTAGTTTCTTTATTAAATATGAGCGTGATATTGTCGAATTGCTTTATACTCTTATGCCGGAAGAAGAGATTAGTTTGTTTAAGGAAATGGAAGAGGGGATGTTTGAGAGCGTACTTGAGCTTATTGGAGCTGATACTGAAAAGGTCAAGCCGGGAATTGTCCACAATTTTATCCATACGATGTATCTGATAAAAAGCAGCGACTTGATGATGGCGGAATATCTGTCTGAAACGATGGATTTAATTACCGACAGTTTGGCAGCATATATATTTGGAGGTGCGGAATGAATTTATTTACTATAACAGATTTGACAAAAGAATATGGTGAGGGTGGGGCAAAAGTTACCGCCTTGAAGAAAATTAATTTAAACATTCCGGAGAATAAGTTAGTTGTTATCCTTGGCGCGAGTGGTTCCGGTAAATCGACGCTGATTAATATGCTCGGTTGCATGGACCGACCAACCGGCGGCAGGATAAAATTTCTTGATACGGACATAACCGCGTTTAATAAGCGGCAAATGACCACATTCCGGGGTGAACATATTGGATTCGTATTTCAAAGTTACAATTTGCTGCCCGATTTGACCGCGCTTGAAAATGTTGAATTTTCAACGGAGCTTGCCGGACTTTCCCGTACAGATGCAGAAACGGCACTGGGATTAGTCGGTTTGGCTGACCGGATGAACCATTATCCGGCAGAGCTTTCCGGTGGTGAGCAACAGCGGGTATCAATCGCCCGTGCCATTGCCAAGAATCCGCAGGTTTTATTATGTGACGAGCCGACCGGAGCATTGGACTTTAATACCGGCATAATGGTGCTTGATGTCTTAAAGCAAATTCATCAAAAGAAAAAATCCTCGCTTCTTTTGATTACCCACAACCAAGAAATCGCCAAAATTGCCGACATTGTTATTACCCTTAGAAGTGGTGAGATAGCGGGATTGGAAGAGAATGCAAAACCGCTTTCACCGTTGGAGGTCGTATGGTAAAAAACATTTGCTTACACAATCGTGGCAAGAATGCTTCGCTTTCTTACACACTCATCTATCGTAAAATGCGCGCCCATATCCCCCATTTATTGGGTTTGATTCTTCTGCTTACAGTTGGTGTATGTTTTTTTGTAACCCTGTTTACTATTACCATCCGCTATGAAGAAACGGCAGAATCATACTTCACCACCCAAACTTATGCGGATGTAACCTTCTATGGGACTTTTGATGAGTTGGATGTGAAGCGCTTGTCAAATCTGGAAGGAGTCCGGATGGTGCAGGGAAGAACAGTACGGGATTTCCGTGACACTGATTATATCATCCGGGTGGTATCTCTGACCGAAGGGATCAACATCCCATATCTATATGAAGGCAGGTTGCCGGCTGATGGAACTGAATGTATCATGCTTAAGCGTAACGCCAAAGCGATGGGTTTTAATATCGGTGACAATATTGTAATAGGGGGGAAAAATCTGGTCATCACCGGTTTGGCTGCTTCACCGGAGTATGTTTATATGGTGCAAAATGAGCGGACATTGATGGCACAACAAGACCATTTCGGCGTAATTTTTGTCACTGATGATTTTTTCGCAACAGGTTACAATGAAATCGTTTTAATTACCGCCAAATCTTTTCCTTATAAAAATGCCTTTGATCTTATCGGAGCATTTCGGGGGACATTACAAAAAGACCAGCCAAATCATAGATTGTATCGCTCTGATTTGGACGAAATTAGGAGTTTTGCTTTTATTTTCCCCTTTATTTTTGCAGTGCTCATTGCCATCGTTATCTATGTAATGCTTTCCCGTACCATCCAAAAAGATAGAAGACAAATCGGCACGATGAAGGCGCTAGGATGCCCGGATACCAAAATTATCAATATTTATCTTTCGCAATTTAGTATTGCTGCTTTTTTCGGGGCAATTTTGGGATGTTTTGCCGCTGTTTTTATCTGTGATTTGATTATCGGTATTTTTTCAGCGATGTTTGAAGTTCCGACCCTTGGGTTTGCTTTTTATCCGATTTTATGGATTGGGGCAATCCTTGTTTCGATGTTGCTGTGTGTTTGTTCCGGTTTGATTGCTTTATTTTCCATCCTGCCCCTGCTCCCCGCCCAGACAATGCGCCCCCGGTTACCCAAGGGAGGCAGACAAGTATTTATCGAAAAAATCAGGTTTTTGTGGAAGCGCTTTTCCTTTAATACGCGCTATACCCTGAAAAATTCATTGCGTAATAAAAGCCGTTTCTTTGCAGTTGTTCTGGGGATGTCTGGTTCTTGTGCCTTACTTACATTTTCATTAGGTTTTTATGATTCTATCAGTAATACCCAGAATGCTTATTTTGACGGATACGCAAATTATGATGTGATTATCGACTTTGACCTGCTTCCACTTAGCATACCGCATCCCACTCTTTCACAATTGGATGAAAGTTATAAAGCGCTTGTTGTCCCGGTTTTAATATTTGCTGAAACCCAACTTTTGATTGTTACCGAAGATAATTTTGACATGGTCAAAATTCCCGCTGAAACTCTGGATAAAGGGGTTATCATACCCGAATATTTAGCCGGGAAATGGGGTGTGGGTGTCGGTGATATTTTGAAGATAAATGAATATGATACGGTCATTTCGGCGATTGTACCCCAGTATCTTGGGCTTGCAATTTATACCGGTTTCAGTTATCTTGCCACGGTTACAGACGAAATCCCCCCGATTTACAACTCGATATATGGGCGAAGTGCGGATATTAAAAACCTCACCAGTTACCTTAAGGCAAACGAAATTGATTTTGCGACTATTAACGATGACAAGACCAGTTTTGATTCAATCATGGAGAGTATGTCGGTTTTGATTTGGTTTATGATATCCTGCTCGGTTGTACTTGGTTTCACAGTGCTTTATTCGGTTGGTCTGATTAATCTTTCAGCGCGTGAATATGAGTATATGTTTATGGGGGTCATGGGTTATCCCCTGGGAAAAATCTTACTTGCACATACCAAAGAAACAATAATACAGCTTATTTTGGCTGTTCCGCTGGGGTTTTTACTTGGTAATGTTTTGCTTGAGTTAATAAAAGAAGAATTTTCCGGTACAAACTTCGTCATTTCACCGGCAATTTATCCGCAAAGTTATCTGATTTCGGGGTTGGCGGTAATAGCTATCACAGCGGTAATGGCGTTAGTCACATCACGCCATATTGATGGGCTTGATATTGTGGAGGGTTTGAAAGCGCAGGATGATTGAGGGTTTAAATTTCCACTTGCAAATTGCAGAATTATGTAGCATAATAGGAATCATGTTAAATCCGTGAGTTCGCGGGCTGGCTTTAGCCAACCTTACCATCCTCACGTAAAACAAAACTAAGGAGAAAACTAAATAATGCAAAACAAGAAGATTCTATTTATGACCCAAGCGGCGATGATTGCCGCTATCTACGTTGTGTTGACATATGTCGCCAACGCCATGGGATTGGCCAGCGGAGCCATCCAAGTCCGATTTTCGGAAGCACTGACTATTTTACCCTTTTTTATTTCATCAGCTATTCCCGGTCTTGCCATCGGTTGTCTGCTTGCCAATTTCCTGACCGGTGCCCACTGGATTGACATTGTTTTCGGCAGCTTCGCTACCCTTATCGCAGCAGTTTTTACCTATTATATTGGAGTAAAAGCGCGGGAAAACAAATCGAAACTAAAGTGGCTGGCACCCCTGCCGCCGATTGCTTCAAACGCAATAATTATTCCTTTTGTCCTGTATTTTGCCTATGGTATCACGGAATTATGGTTTTCATTTATTTTCGTGACTATCGGACAAGTGATTTCCTGTGGAATAATAGGTATGTTATTGTTGCTTGCGTTGGAAAAGCGTAATATCTTTAAGATAAATAAAAACGGGACGGCTTGACCGTCCTGTTTTATTAAGCGTTACTATCGAATAGCCGGTTCATACCGTATCCTCATCTTTGGTTCCTTCGTGATGGTGGTGTAACTGTTGATAAACCAATCATCACCATCGGTGGGACTATTCTCTCCACTTGCAGGTGGGGCAAAAATCTTAAGCGTTAAATCAGTTTTGCCTTGCAAACGATTATTATAAAAAGCGGGCATCAAATCAATCGTTTTGGCATGGGGGGCTTTATAAAACCAGCGTCCGTTTATTTCCAGAATAAGATTCAAATCCTCTTCAAAAGTGACTTCGCAAAATACCGGATCTTTTTCAAAAGTAAGCGAAAGCGCAAGCCCTTCGGCGTCTTCGGAGCCACCCCAGCGGAGTTTGATGGGAAGATTTACTTCCTCTTTTATCTCGATACCGGGATAAAAATACTCGTCAAAAATAAGTTCTTTGTATGTTTCCAAAACCGGCTGGGCGATTCCGACATCGGCATTGGAAGGGTCCTCTATCTCCAAACCCAACCTGCCCCGGTCACGGAATTGATAAAAAGTAAGACCGGAGAACCACGTCGCGGGTTCATTTTTGATCATTTCAAAGTATTCCTTAACCATCTGGGCTTGTTCATAAGCTCCAGTCACATCACCATCAGCATTAAACTCACTCATCAACATCGGTTTGCCGACCCCACCGTTAATTTCACGGAAACGCTCAAAACTTCGCTTGGTCAAATCAAAAATATCGGCATTCAAAGAGCGTTTCTGGGAAGTTCCACCCGGTTCGGCGATACCATAAGGCCAAGCCCAGTGAAGGGCAAGATACTTGTCCACCGACCAGACATCGGCAACCCGGACAGCCTCGGCAAATTCTTTTTCTTTTTCTATTTCGGTTGCGCCCGGCTTTTCGACACCGTCAATACAAAGGATGGTCTTAATATGGGGAGCATGTTTTTTGATAATATGATGAAATCTAACGAAGAAGTCAGCGACTTCCTGATATGTGCAGCGTTTGTTAAAAGCAAACCAATTTCCGGTTGCCTCGTGGTTTATCCTGAGCATCAAACGACCATATGTTGACAGTTCCGTGGCAATTTTTATCAAGTGCTCATCATCTACATTGGGGTCAATGGTCAGCGTCAGGACAATATCTTGTCCATATCGGCGGATTTCACGCATATAAGTGAACGGCTCACCCTCAGTATTTCCTAAGATACCCCCACCATACGGGAAGTAATCGTCATAGGGGTAATCCCAGGCGAACCCGACATTGTCGTGGGCGTGGACGATACTGGCACGTCCGGGCCAGCCCTCATCAAGCGGATAATAGCAGTACATCAGGTTGATGGCGCGGTGTGGACGGCCAAGTACATTAAGGATATAACTTTGATTGACATATTCACCACGTTCGGAACCGTCACCCAGATCAACGGCGCATTTGGCGGGTAAAAGTTGGATTTTTTTCATTCTTTTTCACTTTCTTGGCTGACTCGGTTGTCAGCTCCCAAATCGCATTATATCAGCAAAAATTTCATTCACTTCAAGAAAAACATCAACAATCACGGGATCAAACTGTGTTCCCGCATTTTCCTTGATTATTTCCATTGATTTCTCATGGGAAAATGCTTCCTTATATGGTCTGGTCGAAACAAGGGCATCATAGACATCGGCAATCGCCATGATGCGCCCTTGTAAGGGAATATCAGTACCTTTTAACCCCCTTGGATAACCGGTTCCATCCCATTTTTCGTGGTGGCATCCGGCAAACAGTTTGGCGTTTTCAAGGAAAAATTCGTTGCCGGTCTCAGCGATGATACTGTCAATGATTTTTTCCCCTTCAATGGTATGGGTTTTCATCAGGTTAAACTCTTCTTCTGTCAGCTTCCCATTTTTGTTTAAGATTAAATCAGAAATCACGATTTTGCCGATATCATGCAGACGCACTGAATAGACAAGATCCTCCAAACTGCCTTCATTACCATTGTATAAAGTCGCCGCAATTCCAACGTCATGAAGCATGGAAGATGCTGACGCGATATCGACATTCCATTTCTTCATTTCTTCAACATAAATCCCGCGCTCAAGCATTGCTTCAATCAGTACCGTGACATAGATTGATGTTCGTTCGACATGTTTGCCGGTCAAAATATCACGGTTTTCAACCATGTTTGCCATCAAAGTCACGATGCTTTTCTTCATAATTTGCAATCGTTCGGTTTGGGAATTGAGTTGTACCGTCCGGTCACGGATCAGACCTTCGACATCGAGATGTGTTTTAATCCGGCTTAACAAGACCTGGGTAGAAAAAGGCTTTGTAATAAAATCTTTTGCCCCTAATTCAAACCCACGTGACTCCGTTGCCGGATCATTCGTTGCGGTAATAAATATAACTGGAATATCAGCATATGTAGGATTTTCCCGGAGCATTTGTAAGGCTTCAAAACCATCAATCACCGGCATTTTTATATCTAATAGGATTAAGTCTGGACGGATGTCATTTAGGAATGTAAACATTGCTTCTGCTGATGGCAAAGTAAAAACATCATAATGACCGGTCAAAGCTTTTTCCGCCGTGATTAGATTCACATCACTATCATCAACAACAAAAATAGTCTTCATAAGCAGTACCTCTCTCCGCCAGTATTATATTATAAATAGTATACACCTTTAAAGACTTTATAACAAGCATTAATGGTATTTTCGAGCTTTTTACCCATGATTTTTCCATTTGAGTTTCCCCAAAATTGATTAAGAAAAGGCGAAGAAACCTTGGATAGACAAGGAAAAACAACCTTCATAAATTGAAATTTCGGGTTTTTGAGTCAGATTACTGTTAGCAACACAATTAATT